>Ga0208767_1001108_pt1 | contig 21557 bp, 33 predicted proteins | sample VirMetDEL_Mar_21_FD_184514 | JGI IMG/M metagenome (GOLD analysis project Ga0208767, IMG submission 184514) | Aqueous microbial communities from the Delaware River and Bay under freshwater to marine salinity gradient to study organic matter... | ecosystem: Environmental > Aquatic > Marine >... | reverse complement strand
CTGTAATAAATTTACCGTTTATTACAAAACCAACTCTAACACTTCCCATACCTAACCATTCATAATCCGTAAATAAAATAGTTGCTTTAGTTGGATCGAGTGTATAACCAGAAGCTCCTGTTCCATCTAATTTATCTCCGTTCCAAGCTGACTGTGCAATTGGATCATCAACACTTGAACCTGATGTATAACTTCTTCTTACAATTTGATAACCTGTTCCTGTATCTTCAAAAAAGATTCCATTGTTTGCATCAAAAGTTCCAACACGTTGTTCTAATCCAGATTCTTGTGCATTCATTACAAATGTATTTAATATAAGTAATGATTTTCCTGGTTCATAACTCATGACTCTTTTAGATTGTCTAATCACTTTATCACCACTAGCTGTAGTCACATTTAGATTAACAGTAGATTTATTAGATGTATAAGTAACTGTTCCTGACGCCGTTAAGGCTTCATCAAAGAGATCATTCTTTGACATGATATTTCCACTATCAAAAATAGTTAGTGGATTAGATACTCTTAATCGTCCAAATGCATCATAAGCATTTGATCCATTTCCACCGCCAATAACTGTTGGTTCAACATTAACGTTATTACATCCTTGAGACACTAACAACCTCCTTTACTTATAAACCAAGTGAATCTTTCTACTTCTTGTTTTAAATCTTCTTGATAACCAAAATTTAATTGGTTCTTTAATGTTTCTAAAGCTTCTATTAACTGTTGACTATTATCAACTTGTGTTTGTTCGTCTTTAATAAAAGTTGGGAATACTGGTGTTACTTTTGCCATTATCTTCTTCCTCCAGCAGCTATATCTAATCTTAAAGTTCCATATCTCCAAGACTCATCCACTGCATCATTTTCTATTTTTAAACTAACTTGTCTTCCTCTAACTCTTGTACTCACATATGTGGTAGTACTATTACATGTAAACGGTCCTGTAATCAATGGACCATTAGGATCTGATTGTTCTGATTCATTGGGATAGTTTCTAAAAAACATAGTTACTTTTGCATTACCAGATAAGTTTTTAAAGTCTGGTATAAATCGTGATACTCTCATAACCTGTTCACCATCACCTTGTATTCCTTGTTGTACAGAAATATCATAATCTCCTGATTGTATGTAAGATGTAATAGCGGTTTCATTACCATTAGCATCTACTTGATTTACACCCGTTTCTTGAGCCCAGTATCTACTTGCACCAAAGGTATTAGTTGCACCATTGATCGTTGGGAATGTTGGAGTGTTAGATGTGTAAAATTCTGTTGCATAAGGTAATCCATAAGTATGAGCATCATTGTATGATGTTCTAGATAATGATCCCGTTGTCCAAGTTTGTTCAATGAAATTATAAACTACATTTCTATTTATTTGCTGCGAGCCGCTAGCTGCATAGTACCAGCCCACTTCATTAAATAGTGAGTTATGATATCCATATGCAATTTGGTTAGCATCATAGTTAATCCCTAAATTATCTCCAGATGTTGTGAATACAAAGTCTTCAACAAGTGATGGTAATTGTTTTACCGTACCATCATACATAAAAAATCCACCACCAAATCCCATCCAGAAGACTGCACCTTGTGCATACACCATTGCATGTTGACCTAAACATCCGCAGTTAGAACCTACTTGTCTAATACTAAATGTAAAAGGTGGACCCACAAATTGAATTGCATAAGCTGCTTGATCCGTAAGTACTAGAATATAATCCTTACCTTGTACTGCTCCAATGATTTCGTTTCCTTGGTCTAGTAAAAATGTACCGGCAGTATTATTTGCAGTGGGTGTCCATGTATTAATATCTTCTTGGTTAGAAAATCTAATAAACATTTTATTTTGAGTTGAAGGTGAGCCTATTGTTTCTTCTGTACCCATTAAAAATAAATGTCTATCTCTATCAGATACTAGACTCATTATCGAAGCTGTAGGTGCACCACTTACAACAGTAGCTCTTATGTCCAATGCTCCAGCTGTTGCTGGATTCCAAGTATAAGTTGCACCATTCTTAACGGTTGCAACTAGCAACTGGCCGTAATTATCGAGTGACCAGGAGGCAGGATCGAGTGTTACGTTTGTAGTTGAAGATTCTTCTCCCCATGTACCTGATGACCAACTATCTGTACCCCAACCATAAGCAGGAGTTTGAAAGACTGGTCCTATTGTAATATATGAATTTAATGTTGCTGAACCTTGTGTTGACATACCTGTACCAGTTTCATTTGATGGCATAGTAATTGTAAAAGTATTTCCGGTAGGTGTTGAGATAACTTCAAATACATTTGTTTCAAAGTCACCTGTTGTGTACCCTGTTTCACCACCACCAGGTAATGATACCGATTTAAATTTAAAATAGTCCCCAACTAATAAACTATGAGACGTTAAGTTAACTGTTACTGTTGCTGAACCTGTTGTTGAATCAAAAGTAGCTCCTGCCTGATCTGCATTGATAGGTGTAATATCATAAAACCCACCTTCATAATAAATAACTAATACTTTAGATGTACCAAGTGCAGCGTACTTTTTACCATCTAAATCTGTCCAAGTGTGCTGGTCTCTAACGGGTCCTGATATAGTGCTATCTACTAGTTCTTGCCAACCTCCTATTTTCTCAGGTTGACCGTATCTAAAACGTACATTATCTCCATCAACCCATTGACCTTCTGCACCGGTCTCTGTAGCTTGTTTATTAAATCCTGGCTTAAATTGTATTTTCTGAAGCATAGCACCTCATTATATATGCTTTTTAATTTTTTGGTAGTATTATATTCCACTCTAGCTTAGATAGCAAATCCTGTAAATCAATATCTTTTAGTTTATTTTCTTTTACATATTGATGTAATTCTTCTACGTCTACTATTATGTATTGATCTTTAATATCAAAGACCATTTTATCTGCTTTAGTTTTAAAACTACCTATTTTTAAATTATTTTTGATAGGTCTAAGATCAAATTTTAATTTTTGATTAAGTCTATTTTTTAATATTCCTTCTACATCCCAAAGTTCTTTTTTTCTTTGTATAGGAGTTGCGTGTTTAATATCTGTTAAAAATTCTAACATTTATTTAAATTGTTCTTATATTAAAAGAAAGAGATATCCTGTCTTGTTTTTTATTTAAATTTGGTTCTACTCCATGCTGTAACCAACTTGGAAACAATATGAGCTCACCTTCAATCGGACTAATTTTAAAAAAAGGACTATTTTGAGTAGTATATCTTTCAATACATTTATCCCAACTTGTTTCAATTAATTGTGAAGCCGGATTAACAAAAAAAATGTTACCTGAATTTTTTGGTACTTTTAAATAATATACACCCGAAACCACTGCGTTGCTATGACCGTGTATTAAATTATAATCTTTGTATTTATTCACATTAGCCCACATATTTGAAATCTTAAAATTATTTTTTAATGAAATTTGATCTATGTATTGTAAAAAATATTCAGTTATTTGTTTATTTAACTCAGAAAAAATAGGTTGTGTTAAATTAAAATCAAAAGATTGCCAACCTGTAGGATTGCTTTTATTTCTACCTTTTGATTGTTTTTTTAAATTTAAAATATATTTTAATAATTTTTGATTATTAATATTTAAATTTTTTTTATAAATACTAATGTTAAATATATCTATCATTTTTCATTAATAATTTTTTTTCATCAGAAAAATAAACATATTTTAATTCAGAATTTCTTAACGTATGTAAAACATTCTCAAACGTTTCAACTATAGGAAAACCTGCGAGGTTAAAAGAAGTGTTCATTAAAATAGGTATTTTAAAATTTTTTAATAGTGAATTTAATTGAAAATTATTTTTACTATTTATTGTTTGTACTCTACAAGTTCCGTCGACATGCACGATTGAAGGAGCTATATTTTTTGTTTTTTCTTTTGCTAAAGGAGCTATCATCATAAATGAAGATTCTTCTTTTTCTTCAACATGAAAAAATGTATTAAATTTTTTTTCTAATATAGAACATGCAAAAGGTCTAAAACTTTCTCTTTTCTTTATTGAATTCATTTTTTCTTTTGCGTTTTTTATTGTTGGGTCTAACAATAAGCTTCTATTACCCAATGCTCTTGGACCTGCTTCTGCTTTTCCTTGTATTAAACCTACAACCTCACCTTTGTTTAAAATATTAATTATGTCTTTATTAACTATATTAGATTTTAAATATTCATTTTTTAATAAAGATTTATTAATCTTAATCTGTCCACCTAAAAATATGTTTTCAATAGGTTTTATTTTTTGATTGTTATTTAAGTAATGATTATAAATAGTCCCTATACAATTTCCCTCGTCTCCACATAACGGTTCAAAATACATTTTTGTTTTAGGAAATAATTTTTTTAATTTGTAATTATTTACAACGTTTAATGCTGTGCCTCCTGTAAAAACCATATTTGATGATTTAAATTTTTTTACTAATTTTTGATATCTATTTTCAAAATAAACTTGATACGTTTTAGCAGCGTCAACATTTACAGGTAACTTTTTAATTTTGTTTAATGTTAAATCTTTATTTAAATCATTTAGTAAATCTTGATTTACTTTACCGTATGATTGCAAACCCATGAACTTTCCTTCACAGTCTTTAAAATTAAATTTTTCTGATATAAGTGCGTAAAATGTACCTAGTCCAATTTGATCAGTCATATTAATTAAAGTATTTTTATTTACACCTGCTTCGTTAAAAGAATATTTTTTTGTAGATTTTGTTAAAGTATAAATTTCTTTATAGATGCAATTAATTTTAGATTCCTCAATATCATAAATACTACATACTTCAAAACCTGGACCCCACTTACTACCTCTACCATCTATTACAAAAACTCTTGCTTTTTTAAATTTAGAATCAACATAAGCTTTGTAAAGATGAGATAGGTGGTGTGGTTTAAAAAAACAATAGACCTCTTGGTCTTTTTTTAAAATATTTTTAAAATCTAAATAATGTTTTAGATTAGTTAACTCAACTTTATCCCAATCATATGAAGTAGCATAAATGTAATCTAATTTATAATTTTTAATTTGATCTATACAATTAAAAGGTATCCCACTTATTAATTTTTTTTGAGATATTTTTGTTTCTTCATTATAATAAATTATTTTTCCATTTTTCATTAAAGTTAATGAACTAAGATGACCTATATTTATACCACAAACGATCATCGTTTGAACCATGCAGGAAGACCTACATGTGGACGTTTATCAAAAATATTTTCTTTGGCTCCTGGTGTTTTTTTATTATTATAATGCAAAAATACTTGAACACATTCATTACCTTTAAATTTATTTCTCCAATGCTCTAAATCACAACCTCTATAAACTAACATATCTCCTGGTTTTAAATCTATTTTAATTCCTTTGGTATATTCAGAATGATAACCACCATCTGATTTTAAAAACCCTTTTGTGTGATCGGGCTCTAAATATATAGGCCAAGCATCACCACCAAGATTCATGGTAGTTGATATTTCACAACTAAATCTATCTTTATGTCTTCTAAGTTCATCACCTTTTTTATAAAGTCTTGCATAAGAAGTTGCAGGATATAATTTTAATCCTGTTGCTTTTTCCATTATCGGTATGCATTTGAGTAATAATGTTTCCATAGCCATGTTTGCATATTGAGAATAAGTGTTTGGTATTTGAGCTTTAGGACCACTTTCATAATACCCCATTATTCTTTCAAATTGTGAAAAGTATTTATATTTCATACAAGTATCATAAACTTGTTTTTGCATACGAAAATAATTTGCAATAAAAGTAGCTAGATCATTTGATATTGCCTTACGAATAATTGTATATTTATCTTTTTTAAACGACATCTTTAGCTACCTCTTTTGGAACTGCTTGAATATTAAAATGTATAAATCTAAATGGATCAATACCATGATCTAATACAAATTCATGTTCTAAATAACTTGGGAATATTACTAAATCTCCAGGTCTTGGCCTATAATTAATAAAGTCACTATAGCTTGAAATATTACTATCTTTTAATTTTAGTTTAGTAGTTCTTGCACCTGTTCGAGGGTCATGAAAAATAGGGTAAGAAGTATTTTCTGAACATTTTAAAAAATAAAAACCTGATATATGTTGATTCCAATGAATATGAGCTGCGTGGTGACCACCACCATTTTTAGAAAATTCTTGAACCCACATTTCACTTAATATAAAAGCATAATCAGAAACCAATACATTTTGTTTTTCTAAAAGTGATATGGATTTATCACAAACATAATTTCTAAAATCTAAAAAATTATTATCATGTGTTAAAGGTGTAGAGTGATAACTTGCTCCAAAATCTTTATATTTTTTAATATATTCTTTTTCTCTATTTTTAGCTTCTTTTATATATTTATTAGTAGCTATTGTTAGAGATTTTAAATACTCTTTTTTATTTTCAATCCAAATAGGTGTTTGAAAAAATTCACTAATCATATTATTTAAATGGATATCCACAGTTCCAAATTACTAATGAATACCTTGTTCCTTTCAATACTGGTTTTACTCTATGCCATATATAAGATGGAAATACAATAATAGAACCTTTTTTTAATATTTTTTCTGTTCTTATTACATGTAAAGATTCATCTCTTTTAGTTGGATTATAATCTCTAAAATCAAATTCTAACTCTCCGCCTTCATAATCTGATACATCACTTAGTTGACAAGTTACAGATAACTTTCTAATTTTTCCATGTTGGTTTTTATTTTCTGGACAATTAAAAGGATGATCAAAAGTATCACGGTGCCAATCATAATATTGATTTAATTTATATTTAGTAAATTGACAATCTTCCGACCAATCCCATTGAAAATTCCAACCCGCTTTTTTATTAGCCTCATGTATATAATGATGTATTTCTTTATAAATCCAAGCGTCATTTAACCAAACAACATTAGAATTTCTAATTTTTTTTAAATCATTTATTTTTTCTTCATCTAATGTTTTTTTACCAGTATTTGCAATATTTCCTAAGTTTTCTTTTTTTGATAGACCATACTTTATTACTTCATCACAAAACCTAGGAGTTAGTACTGATTCGAAAAACCAAAAACTAGAGGTATTCATACAGAATAGTTTGAATAAAATTTACTGAATTTTTTTGTTTGTTAATTATGTTGTAGAGATTTGAAGAAGGAAACATAACAAACATATTATTTTTAAGTTCAATATCAAAACAATTATTTTTTCTTCTATTATTATCGTAATAAATTTTGATATGACAATGTCTTACATCAACTCCATAAAGTAAAGTGAAGTCAGGTGAATTTCTTAAATCCATAGGACTGACATCTAACATAGGTAAAGTTGTTTCTTCTTTATATGTTTCTCCATAAGTTTCTCGTTGTACTAAAATAATATTATGTTTTACTTTTATATGATCGGAAATATAAGTAGATAACTTATCTAAAGTCTTTGAAAAAGGAAATTTATCATTGTATAATTTAGACTGTAATATATCACTAGTTAAAACTTTCTGTTCAATTTCAAAACCTTTTGGCATTGAAACATCCCCATAATATATGACTTGTTCACTTAAAACTTTCTTTTCCATAACTGTCTAAATATATTTTATATGATATATATTATATTATATAAAAATCAAGTGTTAACTATTTTGGATTAGTTAACAAAACCCAATTTTGATCGTTTTCATTCCAATCATAACTATAATCATTATTTTGATCATTTTCTTGTTCAGGTGTCAAAGCTGGTGGTTGTCCTATAGTAGGTTCCCATTTTGCTAATGTTGTATTTTTTACCCAAGATACATATGGTTTAGGTGGCCAAAATATTTGATTTTCTGAATCCCAAGTGTAACCTACGCCTGCATAGTTTCCTCTAAATGCTCTTGAATTATCTCCTGATCTATGTTGATTATGAAACGTATTAAAAGAAGTTTTAATCCATAAATGTGATGGCCAATTATTATGTGTTTGTAAATGCTGTTGTCCTAAAGATTCATCTTCTATTCCATTGTTTAATAAAATATCATCACTTAAAGTAACAACTTGTAATACTTCATTTTCTTCAGATATTTTTGCAAAATGTGCCATATTAAGCTATCCTATATCTTATTATAACTATCCCAGAACAACCAGCAACACCTTGACAAGTTCCACCAAATCCACTGTTTGCTCTTGGTGAAATTGAGTCAGGAGTTCCTTGACCTGATCTACCTCCACAAGCATATTTTCTTGATGTTCCATCAATACTATTAGTAACTCCAGTAACACCTGATCTAGGACTTGCTCCCGCTGCACCGGCTCCACCACCTTGACGACCTTCTGGACCAGAACTTTCTCCATTGTTTCCTTGAGGTGGACTTACAGGAGGTGTGTTTCCAGTTCCTCCAGCTACAGGAGTAGCAGGTGGGCCTCCAGATGATCCTCCTCCCGAACCTCCTGGTCCTCCAGGACCTGTTCCTGATGGTACAGATGCTCCAAAACCACCACCTGCTCCAGTTAAACCTAATGCTGATGATGGACTACCATTACTCGCTGGATAATAAGGACCTACAGGATTTACTGGTCCACCAGCTCCACCAGCACCTATTGTTACTGGGTAAGTAGTAACTGGTGTTGGTACATTAGAACCTTGAAGTGGTGCGGGTCCACAACCTGCAGCTCTATAACCACCGGCTCCGCCTGCCCCTCCATATCCATATCCCATACCACCGCCGCCACCGACGATTAAATATTCTACTTCATTACCTGTTGGGTCAGTTGATGCTTCTGTTACTTCAAATGTTCCAGGGCTTGTAAATGTATGAATTTTATAATCTCCTGATTCTGTTATAGTGCCACCTGTTGCTGTCATAGGTTTAAAACCTGCGCCGCCACGGCCAAATCCTCTTGCTGAGCTTGCTCCAAATGAACCTAATGTTGGCATCTTTCTTTAATCCTCCTATTATGCAAACTGTGTTTGCGATGCAAGTACAGTAAATGTAGCATCTGCAGTTTTAATAATTGTATATGTATATGTATCTAATGAATTAGCATTACCTTCAGTAGGTGCTGCTCCGCCTTGCCATTCTGGAGTAACAGATGATCCATCAATTTGAAACGCTGAATTATAATAAGCTGTTCCACCTTGAGAAACAATATGAGCTATTGTGATTGACTCACCTGTATCCATAATTGAGTTTAATGAGTTTGAACCATCTCCTCTAACATTTAAAGTCCAGTTAGCTGATGCATCAGTTGTGAAATTCCATACTGCTTGTGTTAAAACATCATAGTTAACAGTTCCTGTAGCTGCTGTTGCTTCAGTTGTAACTTTTTCTGCAACACTTTGAATTTTACCTTGACCATTGAAAGTTGCTCTACCAATACCTTTTGGTGTTAAATTTAAATCAATATTTGTGTCAGTTCCAACTGCTGCAACATCTGGCGCTGACCCAGTTGCCTGGTTAGTTACATCTAAGAAGTTTACAGCTGAAGCTGTTTTTTGAAATCTAATGTAAGGATTGTTTGAATCATCTTCAATTGCACCTGCATCGTCAATAACAATATCATTACCATTTGTATCTAGTATTCCAGATAGTGATGGAGAAATATCATTTGAAACTTTTCCAATATTTGAATCTGCAACATCAGTTCCATTTACATATACAAGTTTTGCACCTTTATCAGTAGCTGAGAAAGTTACACCTGTTTGACCAGAAACTTTTACAGTTACACTAAAAGCACCTGATGTGCTATTTTTAACAATGTAAACTTTATTAGTTACACTTGTTGGAATAGTAACATCAACGTTACCTGTAATTGTTCCAGTTAATTCGATAACTGCATTTTTACCATTTGAAGTTGCTGCGTTTGTAAATGCAAGAGTTGCACCTGTTGTTGCGTTTAATGCAACTTGTTCAAAACCAGCGATAGCTTGTTGTACAATTACTAAGTTTGTATTTGTAATATCACCCCATAAACCAGCTTTTTCACCGGTAACCATTAACTCTAGTTTAAGGTCTGTTGAATAACTTGATGCCATAATTTTAAATCCTTATATTTTTATATTTACTAAATTTAAGCGGCTGTGTCAATCTCATTCCAAGTGACACTAGTTCCGGTAGAAACTTCAGTATAAGCTACAGATGTTCCTGTGTCAACAATTTGCCATGCTTGAATATTAGCATTTCCAACTGTTATATTTGCTTGTATTCCAGTTGGGAAAACTTCTGCCGAAGCACCTGCTACTGCACTATTTAAACTAGTATCTAACTGTTGTCCAGTAATACTTGCAATAGTTACTGCCTCTAATTCAGCTTGTCCTTGACCTAATCCTAGAGCAATTCTAGGTATATCAGAACCTGTTGAATTAACGATATTTGTAGAACCATTTGCACCGTCAAAATGAAGTAAAGAAATAGTATTTCCATCTGCCGTAAATGCTGAAGTAGGAGGTGTAAAGGTTGTTGTATATCTTGCAATATCCGAAGATCTAAACTCATCTATATAGCCATTAAAGAATTGAGTTTCACCTTCGTTTGTTCCTATTTTATAAGATTGACCTGGATAACTATCTCCACCTGTAGTGTACTGAAGTTTAGCACTTCCATTAATATATAAAGTTAAAAGAGTTGCGTTTTGTACTAATGCAAAATGGTTCCATTGATTATTATTGAGACTAGGTGAACTTGTTTGTGCAACAATTGTATTATCTTGAATTAATCTTAGTTGTCCAAATTGTGTAAGTGAAAATGCAAAACCTTGACTAGATAAAGAGTTATCCCATAGATATGCATCTTGTGCAAAGTTGGAAGCATATGCAAAAAATTCTATTGTAAAGTCATCTTGAACAACACTTGTAGCTGTTGATTGTACAAAGTCTCCCGTTCCATCTAATAATAAAGATGAAGGTCCAAATTTAGCTTGAGCTGTAGATAATTGAGCATCAGCTTCAGCTGTAAATGTTGGTAATATATCATTATTAATTACAACATTAGCATCTCCTTGAACAACTGATCCTAAAGCAACTCCTGCAGTTAAACCAATACCAACAACTGTAGCATCTGGACTAGGATCTACTGTTCCTTCAGCTGCTGTTAATTCATTACCTGTTACAGCTGCAAAAGTTTTAATATCTACATCTGTAACAGATATTCCACCCCATTCATAAGTTCCCCAAGTTAATTCTCCCCAAGCTTCTTGTTCGCCTGAAGATACACCTAAATCAAAACCTGTTAGTGATACTGAAGTCCAAATACCTTGAGCACCCCAAACCTCAGTGCCCCAATCATCTCTACCCCAACCTTGTTCATTAAATGCTGTAACTGTACCAACACCAACATTTAATTGTTGACCTGTAGCTTCTGCATCAGGTTCAGCATCTACTGTTCCTTCTGCTACTGTTAGATTTGGTAATGGGTTTTCACTTAAGAAAATTTCTGTTGCTGTAATAATTAATGGATCACCGGTAGATAAATTTACTTGTTCGCCTAAAAGTTCTGGTTGAACATCAATAGTAACTGACCCAGTTCCTACACCTACATCTAAACCTATACCTGTAATTAAAACATCACCTTGGATACCCCAAGCGTTTTCACCAAAAGTTAATCTTCCCCAACCTGAATTAATTTCACCGGAGATACCAACATTGTTTAATGAAGAATTTAATCCAAGACCAGTTAGTGAAACTGTTCTGTTTTCGTAATTTGCATTCCAAGAAAGACTACCCCAACTTGATCTACCCCAACCATCAACAGGTACAAATTGAGCACCACCTGGAGTAGGCATAGAAAGCCCTTGACCAGAAAGTGAAACTACTGCATCACTTTGTTGACCCCAATCACCTATGCCCCAAGTATTTTCACCCCAAGCGTTAGCCATAATAGGAAAGACCTCCTATTACGCGTTACCAATTCTAAGAATCGCTGCTGATGTTGTGAAAGCTGGGAACTGAATTGTAAATGTTCCTGAAGTTGCTGTTTTGTCTGCACCAAAATCTAATACTGCAACTGCCGCATTGGAAGTTGAAGTGTTATAAATTAATGCACCTCTAGCTGTAATTGTAACACCAGTAAAAGATAAATCAGCAAAGTCCACAATTGCTACTCCTGATGCAACTGAAGTACTTGGATTTGGTTTTACTAATGCTCCTCCACCTGCAGAATACTGACCAGAAGCCGGAACTTCGTTAGTCGATGTATAAGCTGTAGTAGCAGAGTTCAATGTTGCAGTAGAAGAATACAAAGCAAGTTTAAAAACATCACCACCAGAAAATTGAAAATCATGTTTTCCTTCTAGTAATTCCTTTTTAAAACTATTTGCAACCGCTTGTGTTATTGCCATTTTTTACTCCTATTATTGTGTTTTAGGAAGTCGAGGTGAACCACTTTGGTATTCATCTCTTCTTCTTCTTCCCATTTGTTCTACTGTAAATCCTTCGAGAGCCTGTTTATATTTTCCTTCGTAGAACTGGATCATATCAGGTGGTCCTTTTAAGAACCCGTAAGCCTCTACTAAACATGCATACAAAAGTCCGTTAGGGAATTCTTTACTTAAGTATGTTTCAGTATTACTACTTGATAATTGAGTTGGTTTCAAGATATAATTTATCTGCATATTGTAATTTTGATCTGGTGTTGGAGCTAACACAATTGTGTTTTCATCCCAATATGAGTAATATTTTGGTAGTCCCTGGACTCCCGTTGGGTTATACTCGGATATAAAGTTAGTGTCTCTGTATTCTAGAAACGAGCGGCTAGAGTTATCTGCTCCACCTGTAGAGTTAGTGATTTGAGCTGATCTAATAACCAATGTTTCATCATTAACTAAAGGTGTATTTACATATCTTTGACCAGCAACAATATCAGCTTGAGCATATTGTCTATTATTATCTGAATCAACATCTCTTAAAATTCTAAATTCAGCATCAGATATAAATCCATCTACAATAGTAGCTGTAAATACATTTGAATCTACTTCAGTGTAATCTCTAAGTTTTTGTACTAATTCTGCGTATGTCATGGTGTTAATGTAACAGGTCCTGCTGTAACTGTCATTCCTCCAAATTTTCCTGATACAGTAGGCGTACTTCCTAAATCAAAAGTATAATTATCTGTACCCGTTACTGTTATACTAAATCCTGATGCATTTTCAAATAAAGAATAAGCTAATCCTCCAGGACTTCCATCAACATTTCTAAATACAACTATATCTCCTGTTGTTCTTCCATGCGAAGGTTCAAAAACATTAATAGTGCTATTACCAGAAGTAATAATAAAAGGGTTAGGTTGTAATAATGGATCTGTCTGTGGTTCTGTTCTATCCGGTCTAGCATTTGATAATCCTTGTGGATCAGCTGTGTGTGGTTTTGGTTCTAATTGCGGATGTTTTCTTTCAAATTCTGAAATATGTACTCTTGCACCATTCCATTCTTTTACCATTTCTTTATATGGAAATTCCATACCTGATCTATCAGATATAAATTTAGCATTTTTTCCTGAAGCAGTATTAGACACTTGGATAATACACCTTCGGACTTATGTACGAGCTGCTAGAAGAGCCGTCTTCTTGTAGTGCTCTTTGAAGTTCATCTTCATATAATAATTTTAATTCTTGAGTTCTTTGTGGAGCAAATTTTTGTGAAAGATAATATGAAAGTCCTGATACCATACAAGGAACAAATCTATAAGGTACATCTGTTGCATTAGTATAATCACCTACATCTTGAATTCTTTTAACATAATAATAATTAATTGTATTTCCAGCCTCTGTTGATCCTGGAGTTAAGTATAGAGTAATAGTTACTTTATCTATAAATCTTTGTACAAAATATTGTGTTGGAGTTCCTTCATTAGTTTTATTTGATAATGATTGATATTCTGATCTTGAAATTTTTGTTAAAGGAAAATCTACAGAAGAAGAATTTCTGTAAGCTGCTTCTAATATATCATCAACACCATATATTGCTGTAGCATCAGAAGTACCATCACTTGTTGATCTAAACATTGTATATTCTGCCTGACCATCAACTAATGTAATTGAATTATTTGCAACTTCCCAATAATGTAAACCTCTGTTCGCCCATTCTTGAAACATAATATTTAAAGAACGTCTTGCAGATTTTAAATTAAATCCTGAATTTGGTTGTAAACCAATTCTCTCATAAGCTTCTTCTACAATTTCATCAATAGAAAAAGTTTTATCAAAAGTATATGTTCCAGAAGTAGTGTTAGCCATTAAGCCTCCTACTTATCGTATACGACTGTTACTGTACCAACTAAATCAGTTACAAAAAGTCCATCTTCAAAAAGAATTCCATCTTCTGCAAGATTGTATGCAAATACATCACCTGCAGGTGCATCAACTTGAAAATAATTAGATCCTGTTGTTCCGTTCAATAATGTAGCTGCAGCTGCAGTTGTAGTATTAGGTGCTCCAAGAATAATTCCTCTTAATCTTGTTCTACCCGCAAATACTAAACCATCAGCAGCTTTTCGTGTTGCTTTAACATCTGATTTCATATTTTAATCTCCTAAAAATTTATAGGAGCCCCCGAAGGAGCTCCAGTAATTATTATGCGTCAGCGAATACTGTAGCTGTATTACCTGCAGTAGTTGTGCAGATATTCATACCTTCTACTAAGTATTTAGCTGTATCAATCGCTGTAACTTTTATGACTGAACCAACTTTACCACCAGTAGTAGTTCCGTTGAAAGTCATAACATCATTGGTTGCAGCTGGTATAAAAGTCACAACAGCGTTATCTGTTGTATTGACATTTGTAACCGAACCAAGGAACTTGTCAGTACCATCTGTTTTAATATCCAAATCAGTTGCAGCAGTTTCAATAAAGAAAGTGTAAGTTGCACCTAAGTTATTTGGGTTATTAACATCATTTGGACCTGCAACAGCTGAATCAGCGGAAGCATTGATTGAAGGTAAAGTTATTTTTCCGTCAGCGTCGTTGACTTTAATAACTCTTCCTGCGTAGTCAGCAACTGTTAAAGTTCCACTTGTGAAATCTTTAGTTGCTCCAACACCAGCACCAATAAATCCATTTAAAGATTGTACTGGTCCTGAAAATGTAGTTTTTGCCATAGTAGTATCCTCCTAGTTATTTCTACATAGTCTCTAGGCCGTCGACTATACGCGTCTATGTAGAATAATTTATGTATAGTAGTTAATTTATATATGAAATTATTAAAGAGTGCAAGAAATCCCTACAGCAAAAAGGTCTTTTTTAACGATGTAAGTCCTAATTAACCAGCGTAAAGATGAATTTCACCATCTCTAGGATTGCTGTGGACTTGCTCTTCCTGTTGTCTGATGATTGATCTAATTACTCTTTTGATCTCATCACCAAGAACAGACATTTCAGGTGTTATTTGTCCTTTGTTCTCAAGAAACAACTCATTCCATCTAGACTCGAGTTTCAGTTTCTTTGCGAACAGTATCATGTTGTCCTGAGCCATTATTAACCTCCTCATAGGTTATGTAAAAATCATTTCCAGTGCTTGTAAACTGAAGATCATTTTTTTCCCAGTTTATATCAGATTTTCCTATAAAGTCAATGATATGAGGGTTTAACTCATTTGCATCATTTATCTCTTTTTCACTTTCGATTTCAAACTTTGTTTGAAGGTATTTTGTGAATATTTTTACTAGATATTTCTTTGTCATGTTTTTCCTTTCTATCAAAAAGAAAGGGCCCAATCAAGGGCCCTTCCAAAATAAATACTTAATTTAAGTATTAAGCACCTGGTGATCCGAAGATACCTCTGAAGTCAGAGAAACCAAAAGAGTATCTCTCTCTTGCTTTGTATCTTACGTTACCAGTATCGAAGTCACCTTCCATTGCAGTTTTGATTGGTGATCTTACGAACATTTTCATACCATTAGGCACGTCTGTTTTGATAAAGAACGCATCTGTGTCAGTTAAGAAATTATTCACAGTGTAACCTTGTGGAATCATTCCCATGCTGTTGATTGCGTTGATATCATTGTCCGCAGTTCCAACTCTTTGTGAAGACTTCATTAATCTTTCCGCTGTGAATTGTAATTCACTTGGAATAATTAATTTTAATCCTCTCGCTGCAACTTTCAAGCCTCTTTCATCAGTGAAAGCCGCAATATCAATTAACGACTGTTCTAATGAAGTTTCGTTTAAGTCGGCAGAAGTGCCTAACTCATTTGAAACTGTACCAGCGATTGTTGGGTGGTCAGTAGCACAAAGCTCCTTACCATCACCGCCAGCAAAGCTTGAATCAAATGCATTGTTTAATACATTTGCTGCTTTTACTTGTTTGGTATTCGCCATAGATCTAGCTAATGCTTTTGTATATCTAGACGCAAGTCTGTCATACAAGTTATCTTCAATCGCTTCTTCAGTGATTGAGAATGCAAGAGCAATAGTCTCGTGCGTATATCTAGCAGTGAAAGTTTCTTGTGCATTGTCAAAAGTCACGCCAGAACCTTCTGGTTTAACTTGTGCATTGCCAAAGCCACTTAACATTACTTCTTCTTCAAAAGCTCTGTCAGATGTCTCTGTGTCGAAAATTTCAGTATGCTGATTTTCATACCTTTTATACTCCAGACCGAATAAAGCATTCAAACCTGGTTCTAGTTCTTTAACTAGTTGTCCTCTACTTATCGCCATAGTTTATCTCCTTATACGCCTGTTGTAGTTTTTAAGTTATGTTCGTTGATGATTCCAACAACATTAACATTTGCTGCATAAGTTGTAGCATTTGATAAATTGTTGTTATCGTCATCTTTAGTTACGCCAATAACTCTTATTTGTTTTGCAGATGTAGTCATGTTTGTCATGCTAACTTCAACAGCAGAAATGTAGTTCGGTGAAGAACCAGCAGCGTAAGTCGCTAAATCTGCGTTTAAGTTAATGTTAGCAATCGGCATTGCTGCGTCTGCTTGGATTTCGAACCTTTCATAAGGATCATCTGAAACAAATCCAACGATGTCTGTTGCAGCGTTAGATGCTTCTAGGTGATTAGCCCATGTTGGTTTCGAAGTGCTTGAGTCAGTATAGAATACACCGTTAAGTGAACCCAGTAAGTTACCGCCCGCTCCGCCTACACCAATGTAACCAGTAGCTAATGCTTGTACTGGATCGTTTTGGTATATGGCAGTTGAGTTAGCTGCAATACTATATTCACTTAAACCTTGGTTGTCTCTATTCTGACCAACTTTGCCAATGGCTCTTAGACCAAAAGCATTATCTACGTTAGTTGCCATAGTTTTTTACTCCTAAGTTTAGTTTATATTTAGTATCGCGGTAGTTGGTATTTCTAAAAAATTATTTTTTAGTACCACCAAAAGTTACGCGACTCTGCCTATTACTATCAATAGGCATACTTGGGTGCTGTTCCTTCAAAAGATCGTTGTTAACTGCTTCGTCTCGATCTTGTACTTGTTTCCTAAAGTACGCTTCACGAGATTTTGCGATCTCTTCTGGTATCCTAGCCAGCACTAGGCCGCCTACTCCGATCACTCCTGCGTATTTGCCTTCAGCAACTTGTGGATAAGGATGTTCCGGGTATTGATCTGCTCTTACGAGTTCCCAACCGGATCTAAGTTTACCTGACATGTTCTTTGTATCGTCCATACCAAGCGTCTCAGTTCTTATCCATCTGTGCCTATAACCATCTGGCGCAGGTGGTGCATCTAAAGATGACGGGGGAGTCCAGGTTGTAGGTCTAACTTCGTTAGATCTTGACTGACTCGCACGAGGGGTCTTGTTTAGTTTTTCGTTTTCCATATGCTTAAACCTCCTTCATGTGTTTTTTTTGTTTTGCATAATCTTCTAATGACACTCCTAATTTTTTGGCAATAGCAACTTCAGAAGGGGTGAGACTGATAGTTTTGCGACCACTTTTTGTGCTTCGCGTTGCCGACGCTACTGTTTGCACTGGCTTAGTCGTTTGAGCCGTTGTATCAGTAGTTGTAGCAAATTTATGCGGAAATTCAAGTCTTATTCTTTTATCAATTTCAGCATAATAATCGTCACTATTAGCATCATAACCTTCAGCTTCCAATTTATTATGGATGTCAAAAGCCGTGTAAGTCATAGCTGTATCAGTACCAAACCACTTGTTTTTAGCTCCCCAAGCTTCTGCTCTAGGATCTACATTTTGTTGTTGTGGTTGCGGTTGATTAAATGCAGGCATTTCTTCTGCTTTAACTTCCGTTTGTTTGGTTGATTCAGCTAATTCTTTAGCTTCTGCAAGTCTAGATTCCTCATAACCTAATCTTGCAATTTCTTTTTGAGCCTCAACTTCTGCTGCAACATCATCATTAGCTCTAGCTGTAGCTAATTTTGTCTGAGCTGCTAATAGTCCAGATTTGATTCTCTCTTCTCTATCTTTTACTCCAGCTTGTTCAACTGAAGAATATTTTTTAGATAGCTCTTCTCTTTGCTTTTTTTGTAATCTAGCAAATTCAATGGCTTCATCTCTTTGTCTTTGAGCTTCTCTCCATTTACCTGTAAGCTTAGCTATTCTTCTTTGAACGTCTTTTGAGTAATTCTCTAATTCTAAATCTTTCGCATCTTTCTCGTCGCTAGCCTCTTGCTTCTCGTCGCTTGCTTCTTGCGGCTGGGAGCTAGAGTCTTTTGTTTCTACTACAGAAACTTCTTCCTTGGTTTCAACTTGATTTTCAGTTTGAGCATCGTCGTTTAATTCGACTTCTTGCCCTGGACCTGAAGTATCAATATCCACCATAGGAATTTCTCTTTTGTTTTCTTCTTGCATAGTTTCCTCCTATGTTAAATGTAATGCAATACAGATTCTGGGTCTTTAACAGTACCTAGAACCTCATCGTCGTTGAGAAGACGAACTTCACCGCCTTCTATTGGTAGTCTTGAACCAGCATATCTGGCAAAGATGACCCAATCTTTTTCCTTACACCAAGGACCTGTTTCAAACTTATCTTTGTCTTTATAACAAAGAGGTCCCATCTTTAAAACATAACCACAGTTTGTAACCATTCTAGCTTTGTCTAAAGATTCTTGTGAAAATATAATTCCACCTTTAGTTTTTTCTTTTGGTGTAAAAGGTAAAACTAACATTCTCCATCCTGATGGTTCAGGTAACTGTTCCATCATTTCTCCAATGTTATTTTCGTCTAACCTTTTTGATTCTTCTACTGATTTTACTTTATCTTGCTCTTTGTATTTTTCTTCAAGAGCTAGTTTCGTCTTCGGAATCTCTTTGTCCGAATTTGACGACGTTTGTTGTGTCTGGTTGCTCATTTTTTTTATCCTCCTTTGGATTTAGCAGGTTTGAGATTTCCTGATCTATTATTTGTAAGGCATGTGCCTGTCCTAAAAGATATTTATAACCTTCCATATCTTTTATTCCACCAGCAACCATAGTGTCACCTATCTGCTGATAAGAATTTCTTATAATTTTTCTAAGTGTGGGTACGAATGTTTCTAGTGTATAATGTTCTGCCATTAGCAATTCCATTTTCTAAGACTCTTGTTAATCCTAGAATCGGGATCGCGTGCAGTTTTTGCAGAAGTTAATCTTTTCTTCATGCCTTTCATACGAGCGCAGAACGATTTTCTACGATTAGCAGCCTTAGAACCTTTCTTTAATTTAGATGGTTTAGTTGTTACAGCTGTTTTTAACTTTGAACCAGGATTAGCAGCTCTGTAAGATGCAACTCCTTTTTTGTTCAAACCTCCTGACGGAGACTTTCCTTCTTTTCTTTGCCAAGCAGCAGTTCTTGCCATTATATTAATCCTTTATAATATTTTCTATAACTAGGATTACTATATGTTTTTCCATCAACATTCAAGTCGATGAAACTTCCAATGTAACCGCCTTCGGCCTTATTAGTTCTTTTTACAATTGTTTTAACATTTGTTGGTTTAGGACCAGTGTTACCTGCAGCTCTTTTTCTTTTTACTGCAGAAGCTTTTTGTGAAGAAGACATTGATCTTGCTTTTGCAAGTGGAACGCATTTTGGATATTTTCTTTTAGAGCCTTTTGATCTTCCACATGGTTGATATTTACCATCTTTTTTAGGAGCTCCAATGTCTACCCATTTCTCTTGTACCCACTTACGTAGTCCCATTATCTTTTCTTTTTAGTTTTTTTCTTTCCACCTGGTTTTATTTTACCAGAACAAACTGCTGATCCATACATATTAGCATATGCAGATGGATATACTTTGAATTTTCTTTTTGCAGCAGCTTTACCTTTTGCACAAAGTTTGGCCATTACTTAACCTTTTTAACGTTTGAAGCTCCATATCTTTTTCTATTTGTTGGAGTATCTAAAACAAGTCTTTTAGTCTTTTTATCAACAAAAGTGGCTTTTCTTGCTTGCTCTCCTCTACCAGTCTTGTTCATATCTCTCATCTGACCTCTCATCATAGATTGAAAAGCTTTATTTCCTTTTGGATCTTTTGCTCTTTCACTTACTTTTTTCTTTACAGTTTTCATTTTTGAAGCCATTCCTCCAAATTGTTTCTTCATTCTTTTTTTCATCATTAGTGTCTCGCCTTTCCCCATCCTTGTATTTGGATAGATTTCTTTTTACCTTTTGGATTTCCTACTTCGTCAACAGCATTGTCTGCTTTAACTTCAACAGGTCCACCTTCAGCAAATACACCTCTACCTTTTAGAATATCTGCTTTTGTTATTTTTCCATCTTTGTTTAAATCTGGAAATGATTTTTTCTTCTTCATTTTTTGTCTCCTCTAAAGATTTGTGTACCCTTTATACCATAAATACTCGCGACTACAAGTATCCAAAGATTAGTAAACCAACTTGGTAGCTGTTGAAAGTATTCAAAGAATAATTTTACTTTATCCATTGCAGTTGGGTCATCTGATACGACTGCCCACGCTAAAATTGCTATAGGGGCCGACAAAATTAAAAGTACAAATTCGTCCTTCCAGTCCGATTGCCTTGCTTCTAGCAATTTGCCTTGATAAGCCTCTTCTCCTCGAGCCATTTTTCTCGCATGTTCCATTTGAGCGTCTGCCATAAGCATTTTTGTCTCTTGACGCTTCTTAAAAATGTGAGAACCGGCTTTTACAGCTAGTGAAAGTGCGTTAAACCACATAAATTATTTCCTTTTTGATTTTCCAGCTTCAGAAAGTGCAATTGCTATCGCTTGTTTACGACTTTTCACCTTCTTTTTGCTTTTTCCAATAGGTAACTTACCTTTTTTGTACTCTCGCATTACTTTTGCAATCTTTTTTTCTGCTTTTTTCATTACATTCCGTCCTTATTTTTAAGTTCGTGTTGCAAAACTGTTTTTTGTATTGATGTATCAGCTCTTAAGTTTGCTAAATCTTCATTTTGATCTAATTTTTGTTGATCAGTCATTTGATTCATCATTGCTTTCATCTTATCAAGATTAATTCTCTCTTTTGCTTCCTCTTCTTTTCTGAAATTTTCTTGTGCACGTAGATCAAGTTCTCTTGCTCTAAGTTTTGCAATAGGATCATTATCAAATTGTGAAGTAATTTCTTTTTCTTCCTTCATAAATTCTTCCATCATCTCTGCAATCAATACTGCTTTTCTAGATTCTATCTTTTCAGATAACATTCTTATTTGCATTT
>Ga0208767_1001106_pt1 | contig 21576 bp, 27 predicted proteins | sample VirMetDEL_Mar_21_FD_184514 | JGI IMG/M metagenome (GOLD analysis project Ga0208767, IMG submission 184514) | Aqueous microbial communities from the Delaware River and Bay under freshwater to marine salinity gradient to study organic matter... | ecosystem: Environmental > Aquatic > Marine >... | reverse complement strand
TCCAGATTGGGACAGAGCGGTGAGGAGTGTCTATCAAGGATTTCGACCAAGAGGGGCAAAGGGGAAGTGAACCATCGAAATGAGGAGTTCGACGCCGACGAAATGCTTTGGCAAATACAAAACGCCAAGACCATTGAGTTGCTCGACTTCATTGGACAAGTGATGCGTGTCCACAAGGATCAAGAGCTTGCTCACACCAAAGACGAATCATTTATGGAGCGATGTCGCTCCAGCTTTTCAGATCGCCGCCAACAACTGCTAAGGGAGCAAAAAAGTGGCACAAGAGTACGACAACAACATGTCAGGGATCATCAGCAAAAACCCAAACAAAACACAGGAGACACACGCAGACTATTCGGGGAACTGTGAGATCAACAACCAGCAGTTCTATATCGATGGTTGGATCAAAGAACGCAAGGACGGCAGTGGTGTTTTTCTGTCACTGCGTTTCAAGCCTAAGAACGCCAATCCAGTAGCCCAAGGCCAAGTGTCAACCGCTTCGCTTGGGGACGATGACGCACCGTTCTAGCAACGGACAGGGGTGATGGTCAGGCGAGCAGGTTCGACTCCTGCTACCCCTCTTTGACTGAATGACTGCACAACAACGAACTTGAAGCCACTCGCAAACAACTCAAGGCAAATCACTGGTGAGGGGAGGCACTGACCAGTAGCGAGTAACAGCACTTACCGAAAGCGTGACCCCGAACGGCAAGGGTCAACTCAACGAGAGATAGCTGACGGATGATTCTAGGGGCTGGCGGATAGTCACTCATGTCTTGGCGGGATGCTGATGCTATCTCTCTAAGATATGCCGACCCTATGGAAACTCAAGATTTATGAGCAAGCGAGGACAGCGACGAACAGGGCAGCGGTTGACTTATTGGAACCGGCCACATGTCGAACCGGATGAAATTTTACGAACCAAGACAGCTTACTGCTTCATTATTTGCGTGAGTTGTAAGAGGAAGTACACAAGCACCAGACCACCCAAAAGATTAAAGGGTCGAATGGTTTGTGAGTGTGGTGGATCAGTTTGTTTGGAACATCAACTGGAGGAAGAGAATGAGTAGAACACCGAGGCAAATGAAAACTTTCAGAGAACACCGGCTAGAGCTAATACTGTTAGGCATGTGCATCGCAAAGGATGGTGACAGGGAGCATGTTCTTAGCAAGGTCAGCCGCGAGCATCTGTCTTCGCCACTCGTTGCAAAGTGCATGGAAGCGGTTGACACACTTGACGCTGAAGACGTTGCCGTAGCAAGGCAAGTGTTTAGCGAGTGGGGCGTGAAGGTTGGCGGTAGCGTTAGCCAGTCCCTAATAGCAGCGGTCAACTTAAACAACGCACGAAGACAGCTATCGCTGGCAGTGGAAGAAGCTACCGCAGGAAACTGTGCATTCATTGATGATTCAATCCAAGAGGTAGAGATATGTCTAAGCAAGCTCAAGGAAATGCAGAAGATTCAATCGGGCAACGGAGTAGCAACATGAAACCAGTGATGCGAGAAGCAAAGGTAGAGGGAAACAAGGACTGGCCTGAATGGATGGTCATGGGTAGCGTCACGATGGCTGAGGCTGCACGCCGAATGGCGCAGTGGAAGTACAACTTCAGCAAAGAAAAGAAGACACCCAAGACCCTGCGAATACTTGTCCGAGAGCAGGATGGTAGCGGCAAAGAGTTCCCCTTCGATGTTGAAGTCAAGGTCGCGTTCAGCGTCACATGTATTCGAGGAGATGAGTAATGGGCGGCAGTGCAAGCAAGCGAAAAGGCAACGGGTACGAGCGAGAGTTGGTCAAGCAAGCGGAGGAATCTGGCCTCGAAGCTAAACGCGCTTGGGGGTCAGACGGTCGTTCGATGGGAATGCACGAAGAAGTGGACTGCCTAATCAATGGTCAGAAGGTGCAAGCGAAGCGGCGAAAGGCGATAGCCAAGTTTCTCAAGCCAACGGAGCATGTTGATGTCGTTGTCTTTCGAGAAGACGGTGGAACATCTCTGGTGCTGATTGACTGGTTCGATTGGTTGGATCAACAGAAAGAGATGGCGAACCTGAAGCAGAGGGTTCATCTTCTTGAAAGGGCAATCATCGAACAAGCAGGGGGAGGTGAACAATGATTGCAGTCTGGATGTTAATCATAGGGGTCATGATGGTCGTTGCCGGATTGCTACTCGCATCAAGGAGGGGATGGTGAACGGAAAAGGCGACTCGCCGCGAGCAGTGGACAGGGACAGGTACGAATCTAACTACCAAGAGATACAATGGAATGACAGAGGCACAGTCGATTGCGAGAGTTGTCAGGTCGGTTGTGGATACTTTGCGAAGACGGGGATGGTGTGTTTCCCAAAGCAGGAGCAACAAGAGCCTCAGTCGGTACGTCTACGCAAAGAAAGAGAACAAAAAAATAAAGATCAGGGTTAGCGACCATCACCCTAACAGCAAGACAAGTAGCGACCTCAACTTCTACCCAAGAACATACAAGCAGCAAAGGCTTGCTAGGTATCTCGATGGGCGAAAGCACAGGTACAGGCTAAAGAGAAAGAAACCTCGCTAGTCTTCCTTGGCACAAAGTATGTCAACTTGCTCAATACACGAACGCAAGATTGTGTAAGTAGTTGTGTTGTGATCGCACTTGCGACGACGATTAGCATACGCCCATGACGCCACGATCACAGATCGTTTCGTGATGCTGATGATGCGACCAAAAACCGTGAACTTCTCTGCCTTTGCGCCCTTGCTACTTTCAACATGATCGAGAAAGGTGATGGCGACTGAATCGTTTACCTTCATTTTTCTTCCTTGATTAGCTTCTGGGGCATCGGCTCGAAGTAAGCAGTGTGACCATCTATCACAACAGCACAGCCCAACACGCTCTTCTGGTTGTATTTGCGTCCGTATTCAAAATGCAGGCTTTTGTCGCTAACACCGCATCCCGTCTGGCAACCAAATATTCGATGCTTCGTGTTCGCTGAATATTCTACGCCACCCTGCTGATGCAGGTGTCCTTGAACAAGGCTGCAATGTTCCGAGTTGGCGTTTGATAGCGCAGCCATTCTGCCACCTTTCCCTTTGTCGCCGTGCCTATAAATCACGTTGTCGATCCGCAAGTCAGTGTAGCGTGGGTGTGCTTTCCATTTCACATTCCATATCTGGCCCGGCTTCCGAAGATAGTCGTGTGGCAAGCCAACTTCGTCAGCCCATCGCCACGGAAGAATGTCGTGGTTTCCCAGAAGCCAGTCAGCACGGGGAAACATTTTCGTCAACTTATCAATCTGCTCTTGAGCTTTCTCTTTCTCTCGGACAGGGTTCTTCAGCTTAGGGTTCTTCTTGTGAAAGTTGAGTGCCAAGTTGTCAACCAAATCTCCGATGTGAACCACTCGCTCACATTGCCACTGGCTGTGAATGTCAGCTAACCACTCTGGGTAGCGTGGATGCATTGCTGGGCAATGCGAGTCGCCTATGACGAGAACACGCGCCATCTTCACCCTCCGTGTTATGTGGAATCTTGCTCATCGAGAAAATCTACAGTCCACTTGACTGAAGACATTCTTCGATTCCCGACCTTTCGCGTCTTGAGTTTGATTCTGCCAGAAGAGGTGGCAACGCCAAACAAGTACCAGTTTCGCACCGTGGACCTTGGTACATCAATGATTCCCCTGCTGTTAAGCCGTTCACGCAAATCGGACAACGGCATTAGCGCAGAGTCTTCTGTGTTTAATTCAAGCTGCCTCACTTGTTTCCTTTTTTTTCTGTTGTTCATTTCAGTGCAAGCCTGGCCGGTTAAGTCACTTTAGCCTTGCAAGAAGAAAATGCAGGTCCATGCTTTCATAATCTAAAACGGTCAAACCAAAATCATTTTCCAAACGAAGTGGTGAAACATGAGCAACGACTCTGTTGATGAAACAGAGCAGGAGGCTACAGACGGAAGCGAGTTGGACTCTCAAGATGCTTCCCCGGATGAAAGTACGTTTGATCAAACCTTGGAGTCAGCGGTAGCCTCAGCCGCCGACTCACAAGTAGAGAGCGACAGTGGCACGGATGCCGCTGTAGCCTCTAATCCAAATTGGCAGCAAGAACTGGAATCTGCTGGATTCAAGTCATTCGACGACATTGACAAAGCGGTTGAAGCTTTGGTGCAACGCGATCAACAGCGTGAGCAACAAATTCAGCAATACACTGACCAGTTAAAATTCTACCAAGACCAAGCACGGTTTAGCCAACAGCAACAACAGGCTTCACCTACACCAGCTCTTGAAAGCAGTGTTGAAAGCAACGAGCCCCTCGATCCTTTAAGTGAAATACTTGATGGATGGGAAGACCCTGCGTGGGCCAATCAATACATCGAAGTAGACGAGGACGGCAACAGAGTAATCTCAGACAGAGCCGACGAAGAGACTCGCGAAAAGATTGTCAGCATCGACAGAAAGATGCGTCAGTTTCAAGAGAAGGTGAACAATCCTGCATCGCTTGCGGAGATCATCGACAAGCGTGTTGAGAAGATGATCCAAGACCGATTCGAGGACTCTTACTCTCAGAAGCAGACGGAAGCACAAGAGCAAGCTGCGGTTGATGGTTTCTTGCAAAGCAACGCCGAGTGGTTGTATCAGCGTGACCCAGCAACCGGCCAGTATGTCACAGACCCAATGTCTGGTCAGTACATCTACAGCCAGCAGGGAAACCAGTTTCTCGACTACATGGACGGTTTTGCTCAAGACGGAGTTGCAAACGTCATCAAGCAGATCGAGTACGCATCGCGATTGATGCAACCCGCGCAGCAGCAACAGCCAGTGCAGCAAGAAGCACCAACTGCTGACCAACGCCGACGAGAAATGCAAGCTCGAAAGAACAGCACGCAAAGCACACAACAGACATTCAATGGAGTGACCTCCGTTGATGGCGGGCCAACAGGACAAGAATCAATGTCGTTTGGCGAAGAAACGCTCCAAGCCATGTTGAATGGCACAGAGTAGGACAATTTTTTAACCACGGAAGGGGATGGCGATGGCCGGATTCCAGAATTTCGACCGTTTCGCATGGTCAAGATCACTTCACACCACGATGCCAAAGCTGCTTCGTGAAGTTGAAGACACAGCGAAGAAAAACTTTCAGATCATGGCACTACTTGAAAGTGCAGGTCGCATTACCACCGGACATGGTGGTGAGGGTATTCAGTGGCCGGTTCGGTACAAGAACCACAAGGCCGAAGGTGCAACTGGCGAGAACAGTCGTAACTTCACTCCAACTAATCTGTTCAAACATGCTGCGATTGACTATCGCGGTTACGAAGTGACAGATAGTATCAAGCGAAGGGAAATGGAAAAGAACAAAGGTGAAGCAGCAGTCATTTCAGTATTGAATGGCTTTGCTGACCGCCTTCGTGAATCCCTCATGCAAGAACTTGCACCGCAGTTCTACATCGACGGAGAAGATGCTGAGAACGAGCGGTTCTGGCACGGCTTTAAAACATTAGCACAGTCCAACGGACAGTCTGTTGATGTTTCCGATGGCTCTATCGGAGCTAAGGATCAAGCTGATAAGGTAGCCGCTCCTTCAGGTAGCTACGCTAACTTGAACATGGGCCTTGGCTACTACGGCGGGGCGCAGGCAAGCGGCACTTCATGGCCGACTGCTACCCAAGACCCTCAGTACGATTTCTGGTCTGCCTTGCAAATTGTCAAAGACAGCACTGCATGGACCGGATCAACTGACGGTGCAAAGCTTGAGAAAGCACTTCGCTTTGGCATCACACATGCACAGCGTAACAGCACCATCGATGGACAGATCACTAACGTGTTCATGGATCGTTCGATGTTCATCGACCTGAAGGATCACAACGATGGTCGTCAGACTATTGAAGTGACTAACTCACCAGGCTCTCTTCGTGAATTGGGCTTTCGCAATGTAATGCTCTTTGACGGAATAGAACTGGGATTTGAGTCGGCAGTTCCTTCTGGATACGCCTTCGGAATCAACTTGGCCTGCATGGAGTTGTTAGCACTGACCGACAACTTGTTTGAAGATGAAGGTGGCCCTCAGTACGACATCAACACTCAATCGTTGAATGCTGTTGTTAGCACCCTGAGCAACCTCAAATACAAGTCACCACGCAACTTTGTTGTTTGGAAACCATACTCCGCTGTTTGATCTTTCGGACAGTCACTACATCAATTTCAATCAAAAGAAGGAATGTAAATCATGCAAGATCATATTGCAGATTTCAACCTTGGTGACACAATCCAAGGTCAGAACGACAGCAGCGTGGACATCAACACCTCGCTTGACGGACGGGAATACACGTTCCCTGTTAGCGAAGCTGTGGCTTCTGGTGCAGGCATGAGCAATCGAACTGTCGGTCGCCGTGTCGTCGCTCGCGTACTCCGCAACAAGACTGGTGGAACGCTTGCTGCTGGCGAGATCGTTGTTGTTGATCTCGACGGTGGACACGCAGGACTGGGAACCGCAGATGCCAAGTCATCTGCTGGCGACCGATGCTGCTTGGTTGTTGACCCATCGCTTGGTTCAGATACCGTTGCAGCAAACGATCTTTTCTACGGAATCGTCAAAGGCCCGACCAAGATCAAGCAGCCAGCTTCGGCAGTGTCTCTCACTGCTGGTGGTCAGGTTCGTGCTGGTGCAGGCGGTCGCCTTGCATCGGTAACAGAGGCAACATTGGCTCATCAGGTTGCTTCATTGGGAACTGTTGTCAAAGACGACAACACCAACAACGGGCTTGTGGAAGTTGAACTCAACCCTCAGTGGGTCTGAGCTTAGCATCCAAAGTCGGCAGGAAACTTCATAGCGGACGAGCCGCATCAGACTCGTCCGCTATTTTTTTTGGAGCTATCTCATGCCTAAGCACAATCTTGCTGACAAAGAAATAGACGATCCCATTTCAGCCGAGGGCAGTACCGAAACACAGAAGTTCTGTACTTCTTGTGGATTCAAGATGGCACTTGCAGAGTTTCACAAAGATGCAACAAAACCTGATGGACACAGAGACACATGCAAAAAATGCAGGTCTGAAATTATCGCCCAGAGCAAACAGCAGGTTCTGTCTGAAGAGCTTAAAAAAGTTGAGCAAGAAGGATTAGAAGCACTAAGTGAGTTGTCTTCGGGCGGAAGCTTCGACCCACATATCAATGAAGTGTTTGAGGCAATGATGAAGCCTTTTGGTGGCGTCAACGGATGGGCTCGCCATCTGTTCGCAACCTACCTTGCTTGTGATCCCGGCAGTCAAAAACGAGTGAAGATGCATGACATGCTCATGCAGCTTGCAGGCAAAGTCACAAAGCTGGGTCTTGCAGAACGACAGTTGGACATGATGGAAGAGAAAGACCTTTTGCAAGTAATGCGTGGTCACATTGTGGAGTTCCAGAAAGGGAACGATCTTCCACCTACTGCGATCCCAGCATTTGGAGATTCAGTGATAGATGCCTCACAGCCGGAGGTGCAAGATGGATGACATAGAGGGTGTTCCCCAGCAAGCGATGGAAAGCGTTGCGGCTGGAAACGCGAGCTTCAGTCGAAAGAAAGCTCTTCGTGTAGCGAACGAAATTGCGAAGCGACGAATTGAAGCTCTCAAACTATACAGGCCACAGCCAACCCAAGACGAGTTTCACAAATGCACAGCACCAGAGTGCATGTTGCAAGGTGGTAACCGTGGAGGCAAGTCGCTTGCTGCGTTCATAGAGGATGCAAGAGCTGTTCTTGGAAAAGACCCGTATGACAAATACCCGAAGCGTGACGGCGTACTCGCGGTGGTGGGCTACAAGGAAAGCCATATCGGCGGCGTTATCTACCCTTACCTATGTAAAGCAGGTGCTTTCAAAATCATCCGCGATGAAGAGACAAAGCTGTGGAGAGTGTACCGGCCTTGGGTTCCGCAGGACTTGGCAAGAAAAAAAGAAGCAAAGCCTGCACCACCGCTAATCCCACCGAGAATGATTGACAAGATTGTTTGGAAGGACCGTGGCAAGAATGTTTTCAGCAGCATCTACTTGAAAACAGGGTGGGAAATCAAAGCGTTTAGTTCGCGATCAAAGCCCGACCAGGGCTACCAAGCTGACCTGATACATATCGATGAAGACGTGCTTGACCCTAGGCATTACGAAGAAGCTGCTGGTCGATTGATTGACAGGAGCGGCAGGCTTATCTGGTCTGCATTGCCGCACGACGACAACGATGCAATCGCTAGGTTTTCGGAAAGAGCTGAAACGCAGGCTGAAGAACACGCAAGGGGTGCAGGAAAGCCAACGTCAGTAGTATACCGAATATCAATGGAGGCTAACCCATACTTGCCCGAAGAAGCTAAGAAAGCTGCCGTGGCTGGATGGAAGTCTATGGGGGATGACGTTTACAGAAAACGAGCTTTGGGTGAGCTGATTACCGACAGCGTTCTTATGTACCCGATGTGGAACAGAGCAATCCACGATGTTGATAGATACCGCGATCAAGTTGCAGAAGCTGCACAGTTTTTGCAAGAAAGAAAGGTTCCTGAAAACTGGTGCAGAAGACTAGCAGTTGATCCGGGTCACGACACGGGAGCGGCTGTGCTTGTCGCTACGCCACCAAGCGGCAAGTGGCATTTGGTTTTCGGTGAGATTTACATCAGGCAATGCACAGCAGCAAAGATCGCCAAGGAGCTTGATAACGTCACAAACAACACATGGTTTCAGACGTTCATAATTGATTCTCATGGTGGAAATCTAACGAGCTTAGACACTGGAATTGCGCCAAGAGAAGCTTACGAGCGAGAGATGGCAAAGTTGCAAGTCAAGTGCGTCGAGTCTGGCAGCAGATTCATTCCCGGTTGTAGTGTTATTGCTTACAGGGAGGAGGTAACGAGAGGGATGTTGTCTGTCAGTGCAAGCGGGTCACCCACAATCCTTGTTGATTTTGAAGCTTGCCCTAACCTAGACCGTGAAATGCGGCGTTTCAGAAAGAAGAAAGTCAATGGTCAGGTAGTGGACACAGGAAACCGCAGGGCCAACACGCACGCTATTGAGTGCTTGGAATACACAGCGACATTTATCAGCGACTTAACAAGTCCATACATCAAGCCAAAGGGCAGAAGACGAAAAATTACTCCCGGCCAGAGAAGGGTCAGGGAGTTTCACAGAAGAGTTAAAGAACGGCAAGAGGCCGCGAATCCATTTGGAACCAGCAGCACCATAATTCTCGGACCTCAAGGAAGTATCAGTGGCTAAAAAAGCAATCCGAAAAGAGTCAAGCCAAGCACCAGAAGTCATAGCAACGCCAGCCAAATGGCAGATGCCTCAGCCGTGCCGTGGGCAAGCAGTTGTTTTTTACTACAGAGCAACTGTATCCGAAAGAAATGCTGACATGGCATTTGTGACTTCAGTAGGAGAGCAGTCGATTGACGTAGCGTTCCGAGGTCAGGGCTACGCTGAGTGTATGCACATCTCAGACCCGCGACTTGAAGCCAATCCAGAACTTCGGCAAGAGATTGGCGGTGTCTGGAAGTTTACAGATGAAAAAGTAAACAACGAAGAAAGGCTGGCAGACCTTGAAGAACGAGTAAAGCAGCTCGAAAACAATGCAGGCGCACCACCTAAATCCTGAGAGAGATCATGGAAGATTACGGACAGAAGCCAACAGGTCGCCCGAAGTACCCGCTCAAGCCTATCGTTGACCGGTGGCGAAGGGTGTTTACATCTGCAAGGAAAGACAGGAAAGAAAAGTTCGATGTCTACGCTGACGAAGCAATGAACTTTTATGACGGCCCTGTCAATCACATGTGGAAGTCAATTAGGAACAGCAAGAAGGGCGGGAATCACGATGGCTTTCTGGAGCCAGATGTGCAGATGCCGCAGTTTGAAATGAGCGTCAACCGCTTGTTTGAAGCAGTGAGCATGTTCGGTCCTGTTTTGTACCATCAGAATCCGGTTATTGCTGTAACCCCGACTAAGCCCGTAGAAGTTGGGATCGAAACATTTTACGCATCGAACCCGGAAGCCTTGCAGTATCTCGGAATGACCGAGGCAATTCAAACAGGGCAGGTTAATGATCCAGCAATCGTGCAGACAGTGCAGGCACTCTATCAGCAATACGGCCAGATGGCTGAGCAGTCGCGTCAGATTCATGAGAAAAACAAAGATCACTCCAGAATACTTGAGTCGCTAAGCAACTACATCCAGCAAGAAGGAAGCAAGCAGGATGAAGCTCGTCTTGCAATCGCAGAAGCCATCATTACCGGACTTGGCATAGTAGAGATCAAGATGGAGCAGCCACCTGGCGGTGGTCCCAAGATGGCAAAAAGCAGATACCGCAGTAACAAAGATTTGCTCATTGACCCGGATGCTTGTTACTGGCGTGACGTAACTTGGATTGCACTAAAGACAATCGAGCCCGTCAATGTTGTTGAAAAGAAGTTCAACTTGCCGCCGGGGTCGCTCAAAGGAAAGTACGCCAAAAAGTCTGCATCTGACTCAGCACCAAGGGGTGGGAAGAGAAATGGCGATGGCAGCTATGCAGGAGTGTCTCACGACCTGATCGAATACTATGAAGTTTACAGCAAGAATGGAGCAGGTCAGAACCTAAAGCTTTCAGAAAAAGAAAAAAACATCGCTGGTTTAGAAGCGTTAGGGGACTTCGTTTACCTAGCAATCTGCGAGCAATGTCCATACCCGTTAAACCTTTCTCCTCAAGTAATGAACTCTGGAGACTTGCAGTCTGTTCTCGACGCCAGCTCTTGGGAAGTGCCTTACTGGGATGACTACTGGTCGGACGGTGGCTGGCCCATCTGTAGGCTAAGTTTTTACAACAAGCCCGGAGAAGTGTGGCCCATTAGTATGGTTAAGCCGTGCATTGGTGAATTGAAATTTGTGAACTGGTGCATGAGCTTTATCGCAGACAAGGTTGCAGCAGGCTCGAAAATCTACGTTGGATGCTTAAAAGAAGCGGCTGAAAATATCAGAAGCCAGCTTACCTCTGGAACTGGCCCCTTCAGCGTGATCGACCTAGAGCGAATCAGCGGCAAAAGCCTTAACGAAGTTATTACTTTTTTGCAGGCTCCTTCGTTTAGCATTGATATTTGGAACATGGTTGCACAAGTGAACAGTGCCATCGACAAGCGACTCGGCCTCACAGAACTAATGTATGGGCAATCAAGCAGGCAGATGCGTTCCGCAGCCGAGGCTCAGTATCGACAACAAAACATAAACATCAGACCAGATGACATGGCTTCTCGTGTTGAAGACTGGCTGTCGTTGTCTGCTATTCGGGAAATACAAGCAATGAGATTTGTTGCTGAGTACGAAGATGTTGCACCAATCCTTGGGCCTGTAGCCGCACAGGTGTTTGCCGAACAAATTTTGACGCAGGATGTGTCGGCCATAACGCGAGACTTCTCATATCGTGTCGAAGCAGGGACAGCTCGCAAGCCAAACAAAGATACACAGATCGCACAGCTCACAGATGTCGGGCAATACGTCCTCCCTGTTATTCAGCAGGCAATGATGTCGGGCGTAACGCGACCTTACAACGCATACATGAAATCCCTTGGACGGGCGATGGACATCGAAGTCGATGAGTTTCTGCTGGGACAAGAAGAACAGCAAATGCTCATGCAAATGAATGCACCTCCGCAAGCCTATCAACAAGAGGAACAAGCCAGTGAACAGCCAGAGACTTAAAAGCATTCAGCATGACATGGACACAGCCGGTGTGCGTGACATTTACGATGCGATGGTCAGCGAAGGCCAAAGCCCGAACATGGCAGCAATGCTTGCCCTTCAGCAGCCGCCGGGAAGCTGGAACACAGATAGTGATTTCAATCGTAAAGAAAACAACCGCATGTCAGGCATGGAGGATGATCAGATCGACAAAGTGGTTCGCATTGCGAAAAGAGCAGGAATCAACACTCATGGAAAAACCTACAACGGGCAGCTTGGTAAGTATGACGATCCGGGGGCGTGGGTGTCTGGGACCGGGGATGTGAAAGACACGGCTATGAGGAAGGGTCTTACAGTCAAAGGTGCTGTAAACGTAGATGCTTATGCTGGACCCAAGAAAAAGGTCAGGATTGCACCAGACATACTTGACGGCCTTGAAAAACGGGCAAGGTCAAAAAACGCAAAACTAGATGAAAAGTGCAAGAAGAGTGATAATGCAAGAATTGAGTTGCGGGAGCGGTTGACCAACAAGCACACCAAGCCGAAGGATTGACTGTGAATTACTTAATGAGCAACGAAAGAAGGCGTGAAGTTCGGTGGGTCGCAAGGACGGCTTACTTGAAAACAGCAGGACGTTTTATGACGCCGCATCTCAATCAACCTGAAATACTAAGAATTACGCTGGGAGAAACTAGGCAAAAGCTCATCGAAAGCAAGCGGTTCAAATCTGTTCTTGGCGGTGTGTTTCTTGCACTGGCAATGAAATTTGCAAGCAAGATCATTGAGCAGTGGATTGAAGACAATCTGTTCACCGAAGTTTCATTGCCAAGGTACTACACAAAAGGAGAGCCGGGATATGCTGAGAAATAACAAGAGCTTCCAATTTCTAGTCGGTTGCTTCGTTCTCTTTTTAGCGTGGAAGCTTTATACGGTTGGAGCATTCGAGTGGTTCCAGAAGAACGATACAGAAGGTTTCGAGAGTGTTTCGTTGGTCACGCTGTTGCTCACTGCGGCAGTCAGTGCGATCCAGATGGTTGGCCTTGTTGCAATCATGGTGGTTGGCGGACTTGCTCCAGCAGCGGAGAAAGCTGTCGATTACATCAGAGCAAAGATGCCGAAGGTAGACCGAGCTGCTCAAGTCATCGAGGAGAAGGTTGATGCTGAAAAACTTATTGCAACGCTTAATGGATTGGATGAACGCATCCGATCAATCGAAATCAAGGTGGGGGATGACAAGTGATCGACATCCTCAAAAGCAAACCTGTGCCTGCCCAAGAAAAGCAGAAGCCAAACAAGAAAGTAAGTGTGAATTTGCTGCTTGCTCTTGCGCTTGCATGGGTTGTTTACGACAGCAGCTACTGGAGAAAGTTTGTTCCTTCGGTTGTTGCCCCTTCAGAGAAATCTGCACAGGTGTTGTTTGTGACGGACGAGAGCATGACACCGGGCCAGGGTCAGGCGAGCGTCAGCATGAAGGTGGATGATTTCTGCGACAAGAACGACATAGAGAAGCGGCGACTTGAAGTCGGTCAGGATACATCCGGCGCAGAGCAGTGGCTGCAAGAGATGGCTGAGATTGGATACGGCCAAGCACCAGCAGTAGTCTTCCGATCAAAGTCCGGTCGGCTTGATTGCATTCCCATGCCTAGCAGCATTGAAGATGCTATCTCCGAGATAAGGAGTAGGCTATGAGCGACATCAGTTGGGATGCGAACACCGATCAAGTGTGTGGCTACGAGTCGAGAGACTGGGACTTGCATCCACAGTTCAGCTCGCACCCAGAGTACAGCGGAGCGATCTATCCAAGAAAAGATTGGGTAGAACTGATCGAGCTTCAAAAGAAGAATCGAACAAGCCCTATGGATGTCCATAAGGGAAACAACATTCCCGTAGAAAATCAGGGCCGATACGGCTACTGCTGGATGTACGGAACTGTCGGTTGCATCACCAACCGATATGCAGCGCAGGGCATTGATCCTGTGCCTAACCTGAACCCGCACAGTACAGCAGCGATGGGTAAGAGGTACAGAAACCAAGGTGGCTATGGAATTGAAGCTACCAGTTTCGTGCAACAGCGGGGAATCGCTACCTACGACACTTGGCCCCAGTACAGCAACAACAGGTCACTGGAGACTGATCCGAAGGTGATTGCAGACTGCAAGAAGCACAAGCTTGTCACCTTTGAAGAGATGCCACGCAACAGTTTCGATGCTGTGATGTCGTGTCTCATAGACCCCATCGACCCATCGCCATGCACATTAGCATTCTCATGGTGGAGACACTTAGTTGCTGGCCTGCAAGGACTCTATCGAGGCAGCGGAAGAAACATCGAGTATGGCGTTGGCTTCGTTAATAGCTGGGGTGAAAAGTGGGGTGACAAAGGATACGGCACAGTTTGGAACTCCAAAGCAAAACCATTTGAATCAGTAGCAGTTCGTTCCGTTAAGGCGGTCAAGGAAGGTTAAACATGAGACTTGCAAAACTAGCAGACGCTTGCCTGTATTTCATGGCAGGTTCAGTGATCTTCGCAGTTGTTGCTGCGTTCGTCGGGCAGATGTCTGAGGGTGCAACAGCAGAGGAGTATCGCGAGCATTACGAGAGTGTTTCTGAGCCGATCATTTTGACGGCGAGTGAAGCAGCAGAAGCTCATCTCATCGCTGCTAACAAGCCAGTTCGTTCAGCGGTCAGTAGCTGCGCAAACGGGGTGTGTGACGCAGAAAATGTCGGGAGAAATCAACAAGTCCCGACGAAACCTGTGCGAACCACCGTTCGATCATGCAGCCAGCGTGTCCGCCGAGGAATCTTCTTTCGGTGGAGAAAGCGATGATCTTAGCAACAGTGGACCCAACAACCGTTGGAATGTTGTTGACGGCTTGTGGAATCCTTGGCTCCGCCGTTGGCTTTCTATACAAGCAGCAATCAGCATTTCACCGGGACACATCGGAAAAGCTTGCAGCTTGTGAGTCTGATCGCGTTGCGCTTTGGGCAGAACTTGCCAAGCAGGCCGGTCGCAAACTGGACGAACTTAAAAAGGAACTAAGCAGTGATTGATTATCAACGCGACATTCAGCCTCTTGAGGGCGACCTCTCTGACGCTGAAATTGCAATTCACCTCAGCACACGAACTGCCAGCCCAATCGACGCACCGGCAGCGAGGGATGCCTTGCTGGAGTCAGGGTCGGTCGTCGTTGACCCGGCGACTGGGAATCGAATTGGTCCGTTGATCGAACACTACTCGTCGCTCACAGACGGGCAGGACAAGGTGCTTTTAGCATGGTTCTTGAACTATGTCTTCGGTGAAGGAACGGCTATCGAAACAAACAGCTATCCGCGCAGTGCGCAGTTTGCAGCAGTCGAAGGTGGGTTGCCAGCAGAGATCGCTTCAGTTGCAGCAGCAATCGTGATCGCATCAGGTGGTCGTCCAGACGAAGGCACTGTCGCTGCTGACGTATCTTCTGTGCGTGAGCTTTATCTTCTTAAACAGCAGACACAGGAAGAGATGCAAGAGCAGGAGATGAAATACGTCACGCTCTACAACCAGAACATTGCTCCCCTTATTGATGCCAGCAACTCCGACGATGCTGCATGGCAAGCAGCACTAAACAACATGGCAACTGAATGGGGTAACTAATGACTGCACTAAATGGTCCGATTTTATTTAATAGTTCAACTGGAAACGACTCTACTGCTTCCGGCTTAGGTCCATCTGTTGCAGTGATCGGATCAAGTGCAGAACTGGATGGTACGTCTACCGTCGATGTTAGCTTCGATATGGCGTCACTGTCTGGTATTTCATCCGGTGACTTGCTGTTCTGCGATACCACATCGGGTCGCAAGTTTAGCGTTATCGCAAGTGTTGATACGTTAAGCGGGACAATCACAACCGATGACTCATGGGGTACAGAAAGCGGTGTATCTTGGGCAGTCGGAGGCAAGCGAGCTACGTTTGATAATGCGGATAGTCGTCAATCTTTCGCAGATGCTAAAGGTAATTGGGATTTTCAAACAGAAACCAACCAGACAATATCATCAACCTTAGTGTTTGAGGCGAGTGGCATCATATCAGGTTCTTCAAAATACAAAGAGATAATCAACACTTCTTCTTCTCCAAGCATGAAGTTGAAATATCCAAGCGGTTACATACAAAACTTTCATTTCAAATGCACTAATGCAACAAAAGGTGCTGCATTTGTTGATGGATCTGGCGGTTATGGGGGTGGTACATGTCTCGATTGCAAGCTTGGAGATGATACAGACACAATCAGTAGTGTTTCTCAATCGGTAAATGGGGGAGGCGGTTCTCCAGCTTTGGTAAATTGTATTGTTTACAACACCACTGGAACTGGCTTTAACTCTGACGTGAATTGTGTCGCAATAAACACACTTATTCAAGATTGTGGAGGATACGGCGTACGGCCCCAAAATAATGCGGATGCTTATTTGGATAATTGCATAATAACAGGGTGTGCTTCGGGAGGAGTCTTCATCAACAGCGGTAACGGGGCTGGGTCGCTTGAATGTAGGAACACAATAATTTATGGAAACTTGGGGTCTGGCATACAGCTCAACATCAACGGTAGACCTTCAAGGATCTTTAATACAGTAATTTCCTCAAACTCCGGTTATGGGATTTATGGAAATATTTATGCCGAATCAAAAATCTACCAGCCATTCAATTTCAATATATGTTTTCACAACAACTCACTTGGTGAAACATATCTTTTCGACGTTGCAAGGGACTCAATCACCCTAACCGCCGATCCATTTACCGATGCAGCAAACGGTGACTTCTCGCTAAACAGCGATGCGGGTGGTGGTGCTGTTTTACGAGCAGAAACAATGGTCATGGGAAGCACGACTACCTACCCATTCAACCGGCTGACCGATGGAAGCGGCGGCGGCGGTAGCGGGTCAGCAGTACATCCTCTTTATGCAAATTAGGTGACGCATGACCACACCAAACGGTCCAATTTTATTTAACTCATCAACTGGTAGTGACACCGCAGCATCTGGACTAGGACCAACTACGCCCCTTATTGGATCAAGTGCGGAGCTAGATGGGACTTCGACAGTTGACGTTAGCTACGACATGACGCCGTTGTCGGGTATTTCATCCGGTGACTTGCTGTTCTGCGATACCGCATCGGGTCGCAAGTTTAGCATCATCTCTTCTGTTGATACGTTAAGCGGGACAATCACTACAGATGACGCATGGGGTACTGAAAGCGGAGTAGCTTGGGCCGTGGGAGGAAAACGGCAACAACTTTTCAATCCATCCTACACTCAATTTGCAACTGACATGGTTGCCGGATTTACGATTTCACTTGCGTCTGGTCACACAGAAACTCATACGTCAGCAACTCCTTTATTTAATTGCGGGGACGTTTCATCAGCACGAACAAGGATCATAGGTGAAGATCCTGATAACAAGCCGCTGTTCATCGACAATTCAAACATATTTAATTACGCATTTCAATTCTCAGGCTCGATAGGATTGGTTATCGAGAATTGTCATTTCCGCACTACCGGAAGGCATCAAAAATGTGTCTTTAGTCCAGCCGTCAACATGCTAATGATTGACTGTGACTTTGATACTACGATTGGAACTTACTCTACCTACGGCATTGTGTCAGGTCACTACGCTGTCTCCAATAGAGCTACCTTTGTTGGATGCACAATGGCAAAGATTGGCACAAAAGAAAACGCCTGTGCGGGCAGCGGTAGAGCTTACAGTTTTATCAACTGCAAAGGTTACAACACCACAATGGGTTTCTATTCACAGTCCTACTCTGGGTACGTTTCTTACTTCTTGAACAACCAAGTAGACTGCGATGATTTAGGAATTGGTGTTGACCATCAATACACCTACATTTCAGTAATCACTGGCAACATAATTCGAGTAGCAGACGGCGGGACTGCAATTTATCAAAGAACGGGGTTAGCCACAGGCAACAACATTTACCCATCTTTGATCTCAAACAACATAATTACAGGCAGCGGAACCTACACTGCTATCGAACTTTTGGCGAACATAAGTAGCCAGACTCGATTTAGGCAAGTCTATGCTCGGAATAATGCAATACATGGCGGGTCTGTTACTAGCATCGACCCTTATGACGATCAAGTAACCGGAAGCATAACAACCGATCCGCAGGTCACGGGCGACCTTTCCTCTGGCGACTTCACTGTAGGTAGTCAAGCGGTGATAGATCATGTAGGTGTAACGGATGCGGCATCGGGCGGTGGCGGTGGCGGCGGATCAACATTTCACCCATTAGCACAATAGAAATAAAATGGCACAAGAACAAACTGCTTATGCTGGTGATGACATCAAGGTGCTGGTGAACGTAATAGGTTCAGCCGGAGCGCATGTCGCAGCAGTAATCAACACAACTACAACTAGACTCGATGGGCTTTCTGCTGCTCCTACGGTAACGACTGTAGCAACAGGCATCTATCAAATTGTGTTTAGTGGGGTAACTCCTGCACCCGCAGAAGGTGACAGGTACACTTGCAAAATCAATGGAACGATTTCGGGAGTAGCTTGGTCGGAGTACGGAATCCCGGTGAAGATCGTTGCCGATGAACGAGGTACTGACAATGCAGACAAAACACTTTTTCAATTTCCATCAACCGCCGCAACAGCCAATACGGTGTCGTCTGTTGTTACAGTATCGCCATTGATTATATCTGCCAAGAAAGTCTTTATTCATCTTCGGTACAGCAGCACGGTTGACAACACACCCGATGCAAACTCCCACAGAGAGATAGCACTTCAACCACCTACTCCCGTAAACACAAGCACTGCACCCTCGGAAATCAACCTAAAGACGTACTTCGGTGCAGACAACCGCTACTCCATCAGCAACGAAATATCGTCCGCAGAGGTCGATATAACAAGCCTTGGTCTGGAAGTCCTTCACGGCGACTGGACGATCATTGTTCGCGACAATCAGGGGATGGGGTACAACCAGCAGGTTCATGGAGCAAGCATTGAGTTTTCGTCTTTGCCAGTCACAATCGGTGACGCTACGGCAGCAAGCCAGACATCAATATCAAGTGCAATCTCATCCCTCAATGACTTCGACCCTGCGTCCGACACGGTGGCAAATGTCACGCTGGTTGGAACGACGACCACAAACAGCGACATGCGTGGGACTGATGGTGCGAACACTGTCACTCCAAATACAACAGCACCCGACAACGCTTCAATAACTGCGATCCTTGCCGATACTAATGAGCTGCAACAGAACCAAGGTGATTGGGTGACAGCCACAGGTTTTGCAACTGTCAATCCCGACAATGCGTCTATCACAGCAATCAAAGCAAAGACCGATCAGCTCGTATTCACGGTAGCCAACCAAGTAGATGCCAACGCCCTGACGGGGGGAGGCGGGGATGACGCTGCCACTATTTACAATCATTTCACATCAAGCAATCGTCAAGACACGTTCAAGGCGACAGGCTTCAATACCGTTGCTCCTGACAACGCTTCGATTGCGAACATACTTGCAGATACAAATGAGCTGCAAGCAAACCAAGGCGACTGGCTGACAGCGACAGGGTTTGCAACCGTAAACCCAGACAACACCAGCATCTCGCTGATCCTTGCAGACACAAACGAGCTGCAAGGCAATCAGGGCGACTGGGCAACAGCTACAGGTTTCGCCACTGTCAATGCAGACAACAGCTCGATTGCAGCAATCAAAGCAAAGACCGACAGCTTGAGCTTTACGATAGCGAATCAAGTTGATGCCAACGCAGTCACGGGCGGTGGTCAGCCCATTGGATCAGGTGCAATTTCTCACACGATCACAGTCAACATCGACGGCAATCCTGCACCAGCAGTCGATGCTTGGGTTACGACTGATGCAGCAGGAACAAACGTAGTAGCTGGGACATTGGTGACTGACATCGCAGGCCAAGTGACGTTTCAGCTTGACGCCGGAAGCTATTACCTCTGGTGTCAGAGAAGTGGGGTCAACTTCAGCAATCCAACCGCATTCACTGTGAGCTAACATGACGACCATAAACGGAACTACCAGCAGCAGTCCAGCAGCACCAGCGATCACTCAAGACACTAGCAGAGTCCTGACTCTACAGGGGCTAGTATCTCATGTGATGGATGTGTTTGATCTGAGCGACAACGAGATGGATGTTCGCAGGGCAAAGCGATCAGCCATGTGGGGATATGAGCAGGCGATGACACGCCACCAGTGGAATCTGTACGACGATGAAACCACCGTCTACCTCAACGCTGAAGACAAGGAAGGGACAATCTCAATCAGCTCATCGGGAGTGGTGACAAGAACGTCACCAGCTTGGCCTGACTGGGCATCGCTTGCCTCTCTCTACATAGACGAAGAAAGAGCATACAGAGTCAAGTCGAGGGACAGTGACACTCAGATTACGCTAGAAGACTGGAACGGTCAGACTGAATCTCCGACAGTGTTTTCGTTGCGGCAAGACAGGGTTCTGATGCCTAACGAAGCCAGAGAGGTTTACGATGTTTGGCATCACGGCGAGGATCGCTGCCTTGAGCCAGTTGATGCAAAGTCGTTTCGCCAATACGACAGGCCAAGGATTTACAAGGGAAGTGACCCTCGGCTGGTTTGCTTCCGCGCTGCAATGCTAGACGGAAAGCAAAGAACAGAGCTAAGGATAAGTCCTGCAACCACCAAGGCAATCGAGCTTGATGTTGCATACGCAAGGTATGCAAGGAATCCAAAGGTTCTTGAGTTCTGTTCCGGGGTCACAACATCTGGAACAACGGTAACGCTTGCCACTCCAATGCCGGTGGGTGTCAGCTTGGTCGGGTCGCTGGTTCGAGTGGCTGCTTCGACAGCAAACTCACCTGAGTCTGAGGTCGGGTTTGGGATCAACTCCGAGGTTCCGGTTGCATTTGAAGGGTTTATTACCGAGCAGGCAAGCACAACTCAGTTTACGGTCGCTGGTGTTCCCAGCATGACTGACGGAAAAATGGTGATAACGGATACACTAGATGTCTCACCAAGGTTGCTTCTCGCAGTAAAGAGCTACGCAGAAGCGCAGATGGCAAGGATCGGCAGAGGCGACATACGAGAATACAGAACACTGATGGTAGAGGCTGACGAGCAGCTCAGGTACGCAATGGAGCAGGACTCTCCGTATCAGAAACGAGGAGGCTATCCAAGCGTTCAAGTGGATCGCCTTGTCAAAACTATCTACGTTTCAGAAAGTTAGTAGATGACGATACAACACACGGATTGGGAAGTATCAAGCACGCACGCTCAGATGATTCGGGACAACTGGCCCGCAGGGGTGAAGGTGCGCAGACCCGAACTATTGAAGAAAATCCCTGGAGTAACCGGCAAGAGATTCACAGAAACCGTAAAGAGCGGGGTATGGATTAAACCCCTTGGTAGCCAACCAGTAAAAACATTCTCTAGTGTCCGTGATGTTGAAAGAAAGACTTTGGTTGTGTTTGTTTCTGGAAGCAGTACAAGGCAGTCCGGTTCTGCAACAGACTACGAGCATATACGAGACAAGATACGCGACCTGTTCCAAGACCGGCGAGTGACCGGGTTGAGCGGGGAAATAATAAGCTTTACTTCGATGGGTGACTACGACATGGATGATGTCGTGTCGCGAAAGTACGACATCGACATCATAGAAATTTCAACCGTTTTCAGGGAGGATCGGTAATATGACTTGTGACCCACAAGCAGTGAATGTATGCGGCAGCATGGGTGTTTACACCGCATTGCTGGTACAAGATAGCAACACAGATTGCACTCCAGTTACCTTCAGCAGCACTAGCGAAAGATACGAAATACTTTCAGAAGACATTCGCTACACAGACAATTTGCTTGGTGGCGAAGGCTTGACCGGAACCATTGATACGATTGGCAATCACCTTCGTCATGGCACGCGAGTCGTTGCAGGTTCAATAGTCATGGAGGTAGGTCCATACG
>Ga0208767_1001104_pt1 | contig 21594 bp, 21 predicted proteins | sample VirMetDEL_Mar_21_FD_184514 | JGI IMG/M metagenome (GOLD analysis project Ga0208767, IMG submission 184514) | Aqueous microbial communities from the Delaware River and Bay under freshwater to marine salinity gradient to study organic matter... | ecosystem: Environmental > Aquatic > Marine >... | reverse complement strand
GAGGTTTGCCCGGTTGCTTTCAGTGAGAAAGCGAGCAATGAAGTGAGTGAACATTATACTCACATCCCAACTAACCGTGTGATTAATGACATGCGTGAGTTAGGTTGGGGAGTAATTGAAGCAAAACAGGTTGCTGCTCGTAAAAAGCAAACCAAAGGCTTTCAAAAGCACATGCTTGTTTTCCGTCACCCAGATTTGATGGTTGAAGGAAAAGATGGTGATAATGTTTGGCCTCAAATCATCATGACTAATTCTCATGATGGTAAAAATTCATTTACGTTCCAAGCAGGCATGTACCGATTTGTTTGTTCAAATGGGTTGGTAATTGCTGATGAGGAATTTGGTTCAATGAAAATCCGCCATATGGGTTATGATTTTGAAACATTGCGTGAAACAATTAATGAAATGGTTGAAAAATTGCCATTAACAGTTGAAAGTATGAATCGATTCAAGAATACAGAATTGACGCAAAATCAAAAGTATGATTTGGCTCGTAAAGCCCTTGAAACTCGATTTAAGATTCAAGAAAACCAGAAAGTTGATCAGGTTTATAAGATTGACTTAGATGCATTCCTTACCCCAGTTCGTAAGGAAGATGAGGGAAATGATTTGTGGAGTGTGTTTAATCTCGTACAAGAGCGTGTAGTTACAGGAGATTTTGATTATGTTTCCGGTATTAAGATGCGTAAAGCTCGTGAGATTAAGAACTTTAAGCAAGATTTAGATGTAAACCAAAAGCTCTTTGAGGTAGCGAAAGAATTCGCAGCATAAGAGCACTGCCATGTTGTTTGAGGGGGGAGGAAGAAAACCTCCCCCCAATTTCAATAATATTTACACAATGTCCATTAATAAAAACCCTTATACTATGCGTACTAAAGATGTAGTTGAAATGATTTTGTCAAAAGCTGATGACCACCAGCTAAGAAGTGAGGTTAGATCAGAAGCAATGGCTATCCTGAGAGAGAATCCCAACATTGACACAGGTTCAGCTTATTTAATGGCTGCTATAGAATGGGATGTAGCATGAAAAATTATTGGACTGTAAATACTACTATTGATAATTTAGAGGTTAATTATATTTATGTCCGGCATGGACATTAATAAAATATTTGGTACCTTTAATTCTGATAGGGATGAAAATGATTTCCCTACACCTAAATTTATTAAGGATATGGAAGAAAACCATCCTAGATATTATTTAGGAATGTTTTCCAAACTTATTAATAACCATCTTAGTTACCAAAAAGGTTTAATCCAAATGTTTCAATCAGCAGATCCTAAACTTGATATAAAAGATATCGAAGCTGCAGGAGAACATTTACTCTACAATAGAGCATGGGATTATATCTCTAAATTTAATCCAGAAGACAAATATTGTCTAAAGGTTTTACAAAAAGAAAATACTTTTAAATTAAAAGATGCTTTAAATTTATCAATAAAACATTTTGAGAAAGGTGAGGAATATGAAAAGTGTGCTTTCCTTAAAAAACTCCTTGATTCCTCAAAATCTAGTTCGTAACTTCAAAATCAAATCTATAAAAAATGTATTTTAGAGAACACATCCAGAAAAAACTCAATAATCTTGAGGCAAAATTAAAACATATTGAATTCCATAATGGAAGAGGAAATAGACAAGAAGTTAATGAAGCTAAGGTAGCTTGTGAAGATTTAGTTGAGGAACTTAAGGCTGCAATTGAACGTGAACCTATAACTCCTAACGAACAAAACCGAGTATAATGCTTACAGCTGAACAAATTCAATCCAATTGGGAAGAATTCTGCGAGAATATTAACACCTATATCTCGTCACCTCGTAAAGAAAAACTTCTTGAATTTTATGAGAAATATGCGGACCGTATTATGATGATGCCTGCAGCTCATAAAAAAGAATATCATAATGCTTTCCCAGGAGGTTATGTTGAACACGTGAATCGAGTTGTTCGTTGCGCTCGCAAACAAGCAGAGTTGTGGAGTGCTGAAGGAGCTGATATGTCTACTTTCACGGAAGAAGAATTAGTATTCTCTGCTATTAACCATGATTTAGGTAAAATGGGTGATGAAGAAAACGAATCATACATCCCCCAGACTGATAAGTGGAGGAAGGAAAAATTAGGTGAGGATTACATGTTTAATAAACAAGTCCCATTCGCTTCAGTTCCTGATAGAGGTTTATTTATGCTTCAATCTCATGGTGTTCAATATTCATTTAATGAGATGCTAGCAATCCAAACTCATGACGGTTTGTATGATGAAGCAAATAAAAAGTATCTTCATGCTTTTATGCCCGAACAAAAACCACGTACTTCACTCCCATTTATTCTTCATCAGGCAGATTTAATGGCAGCAAGAATTGAATTTGAGCGTGAGTGGTTACCTAAGTTTAAAAATCCCGTGCCTGCCCAGGAAGAGAATTTTACATTGTCGAAAGAAACAAAAAAATCGACAAAAGACAAAGCACTTTCACAACTTGAAAGTAAAGGACTTAAAGATTTATTTGATAAACTATAATGGAAATTATTATTATAAGCATATTAGGTGTATTGGTTGTAGCCCTCGGGTTTACAACCTTTAACCTTCTTCGTAAAAACGAAAAACAAGAAGATATTCTTGCAGGTTATATAACATATTTAGATCAATTTAGTAAAATAATAGAACTTTCAGATGAAAGGCTTAAAAAGATCGACGAACGAGGAATTTTTAAGAGTGATGATGAGATAGGGTTCATGTATGAACAAATCAAAGAACTTCAGAGAGTTCTATCCAATTTTAGGGTAGAAAAATTATGAGCGAACCAGTAAAAAGAAAAAGAAAAAAAAAGACTAAAAATCAATATTTTACACAAGCAACAGAAGATGCTATAGTAAGATATAATAATTGCGGTGACCCCGAAGAGCGTAGTGAAATCTATCGTAAAGATATTCACTATGCTTTTTTTAAACTTACCGAGAATATAATCCATACTTTTAAATTTTACTATACAGAAGTGGATAATATTGAACATCTACAACATGAAGTAATTACATTTTTATTAAGTAAAATTCATTTATTTGATCCTACACGCGGAGCAAAAGCATTCTCATATTTTGGGACAATCGCTAAGCGATATTTAATTATACAAAATACACAAAACTATAAAAAAAGAATAGATAAAGCTCCAATTGAAGAATTACACCATAATTTAGATTATTCATATGATTTAGATTATAATCCTACAGAAAAAGATGATCTATCAGATTTTTTAGATGAGTATTTAGATTATTGTACTAGTAATATTTATACTCTTTTTCCCAAAGAAAAAGATGCTAAAGTTGCAGATGCTATATTAGAGGTTTTTAGAAAAAGAGAAAATATAGATATTTTTAATAAAAAAGCTATTTATTTTTATATTAGGGAAATGGTAGATGTTAAAACACCCCATATTACCCGTGTTGCAGATCAATTAGGAGATATATTTAAAGAAAATTTTATTTTTTATAAAGAACATGGGTATATAGATTTTGATTAATTTCTATATTTATTAGTATGGGGCAGTTAGACAAAAAAATATTTGGTAAGAAAAAATTCTCTGATATTTTAGAAGAGATTTATCTTAATCAAAAGAAAAAAGAAGAGCAAATTTCTACTTTAATATCTGAATTGAAACCTTTAATTCAAGATATTGGGGATGCTACTTTAGTTGTGCCGCTTTTAAAAGAATATTTAGAAATTTCTGTTAAAAATGATGAGCAACTTATCAAAATGGCTACTATTATCCAACGTGCAGTCCAACAAGAAGGAACAGATGATGGTAATTTTGGTATGACAGAAGATGAAAAACAACAGTTATTGAATGAAGTAAAGAAATTTAAAGACGATAAAAAGTAATGCCTCAGCAATTTTATGGTATTTCTGCTCTTACAAGAACTACTGAACCTCAATCTACTCTTCAACCTAACACTTCAGCTGAGGTAGTATCAGTTAGAGTAATAGATATTATATTAGATGATACCCATCCTAATTTTGAAGAATATGGAGAATGGAATGGTGTAGGTACCATATTTTATGATTCAGTTCAATTTCCATCAGCTAAAAAAACAGTTAATACGGCTCAACCCTTATTTTCTAACAATAAATTTTATCCTTTAATTAATGAATTAGTTTCTTTAGTATTTTTAGCTTCTACAGATACCCAAACTAATACTAATATTACCAGTGCTTATTATCTTCCCCCTATAAATTTGTGGAATAGCCAACATCATAATGCTCTTCCGGATTCTACTTTAGCTAATAATGAAAATTCTCAACAAGATTACCAAAATACTGAAGGAGGGACTTCTCAAAATGTAAGAAGAGTATATGATAATTCAACTGATATAGACTTAGGAAAGGGATTTAATGAACAAATTAATACCCACCCCTTAAGGTTTTTTGCTGGTGATAATTTAATTGAGGGAAGATGGGGAAATTCAATTAGATTAGGAAGTTTTATTAGTAATAATAATAATACTCCCTCTTTAACAATTCGAAATGGTCAGCCTAGTAATACTAGTGAAGAAGGATGGGTACCTATAACTGAAGATATAAATGAAGATCAATCAACTATATCTTTAATACAAGATCAATCTACTTTATTAAATGCTTCTAGTACTACTTATAATAGTTATACTACTGCTCCTATAGGAATTAAAGAATATCAAGAAAACCAAATTATTCTTAATTCTGGGAGGTTAGTTTTTAATACTAAAACTAGTGATATTTTATTAACTTCAAATAAATCTATTAATTTAAATGCAGTTAATTCAGTTAATGTAGATTCTAAAGAAACTTATGTATCTTCTGATAAAATATATTTAGGGGATAAAAATGCAACCGAACCCCTCTTAAAAGGAGATATAACTATAACCCAACTAAATACTATGATTAATAGTTTAATCCAGTTTTTTACGGTTTATGGAAAAGAACCATCCCCTTATAAACCTGCTTCAACTCCTTTAGCTAATAATATAGTAGGTACTTTAAATAGTGTTAAATCTACTCTAAGCAAATCAGGACAAGGTGGAGCTAAGTCAAATCGTAATTTTACTAAATAATGGCTAGTGATTTTTGTCAAATACCACCCTCAGATGATACTAAAAGTATTTTAGAGAATTTACCTCCATTACCTAGTATAAATAAACTCGTAGAAGCAATTAATAGAGAAGTAAGTAAATTAAAAGCTAAGTATACTAATAAAATTATAGAAATACTATCTAATTTTGCAGAAGGGGTGTGTCCTACACAACCTCAAATTGATAATTTTATTAATACTAGAAATAATATAACAGAGCAATTAAACAAAGTTTACAATAAAGTAGATAGACTATCAAAAAACTTATCAGGAGCAGAAAGGGGTCTTAGGGGTATTATTACAGGTATTAACGTAGCATCTGGGATAGCAGCAGGGGGTATTACTGCAGGTGCTGTTGTTCCCCTCCCAATCCCTGCTTTAGCTAACTCCGCTATTGATGGTTCTTTACAATTAATTGAAAAAGCAAAATTTAAAGGGGATGGGGCTCAAAGACTAGTTCCTATAGTAGGAGGATTAGTTTCTGCAAATGTAGCTATTAAATTATTTGCTAATGTTTTAAGAGAATTAATTTGTACTATAGAAGCACTAGATGCTGCTATATTAGAATGTTCTGAAGTAAATGAAGAAGGTGTTCAAAATGAAGAAGGTGTTCAATCAAAATTAATTCCAATATCCCCCGAAATTATAAGTTTTATTGAGCAAGATGTAGACGAAGAAGAACAAAGCCTAATAGATACTGCTTATAAAGGATTTGTTTTTAAAATAGAAGAAGTACCTTTTTCTTCTACAGTTAATAGAAGAAGAGCTCTTGCACAAAATCAAGATGGAATTACTTTATTGCAAACTGAATTGTCATTTACTGGTACACCTGATATATTGATTCAAGAATTAAAACTAGTGATAGATAGAGATAATTTAAGAGCAAATTAATTAGATATTTATAAATAATGAAACAAAACGTATTAAAATCATTAATTAAACAAGCAGTTAAAGAGGCTATTCAAGAAGAAATTAAAGATATACTTCTTGAAGCCGTACGTGCTCCAAAACAAACAGTTGTAGAAAGTATTCAACCACAAAAAGTAGTTGATGGTCCCTCAATGAGTTCAAATGAAAAAAGAGCAGCTTATCAAAATATATTAGGTGATATGGCTTCTTCTTTTAATTCCCAAAACGTTCCCCAAGCATTTAACCCCCAAGGAGTAATGCCAGGATCTGATCTTCCTAGTGGTGAGGTTAATATGGACCAAATCATGGGGTTAATGAATAATAAATAATGGCAATTAAGCAAACTAACATATTTCCTATTGATCAACAACCCAGAAATGCTGTTGGTTTGGCTTATCCTTTTACCACTTTTGCTACTTCAGGATCTGTTCCCTTTAAATTAAATTATACTACTCAGGAACAAATTAAAGCTAATTTAATTATATTTTTTACTACAAATTTAGGAGAAAGACCTTTAAACCCTAATTATGGGGGAGGTTTAAAAGATATATTATTTGAACAATTAACTTCAAATACATTTGATTTAGTTAAAAAAAGAATTATAGATAATTTGTCATTATTTTTTCCTGAAGTGAAATTAAAGAATTTAGAAGTATTAGAAGATGTCAATAATAATACTTTGAAAGTAGTTATGTCTTATAATGTGTTTAATAACAATGAAGATACAGTAGAAATAAATTATAATTTGTAATGGCTGAAGGTATAAATAAAGATATAAAGTATATTAATAGGGATTTTGATAGCCTTAGAAATAGTCTTATTGAATTTTCTAAGACTTATTTCCCTACAACTTATAACGATTTTAGCCAAAATTCCCCTGGTTCTATGTTTATAGAAATGGCTTCTTATGTAGGGGACGTGTTATCTTTTTACTTAGATAATCAGGTTCAAGAAACCTTTTTACAATATGCTCGCCAAGAACCTAATTTATATGAATTAGCTTACATGATGGGATATAAACCCAAAGTAACAGGAACCTCTTTAGCTAATCTAGAAATATACCAACAAGTTCCAGCTATAGATGATGGTTCAGGGACTTATGTTCCTGATTATAGTTATGCTTTATTAATTTCTGAAAATGCTTCAGTTTCTTCTACTTTAGGTAATTCAACTAAATTTTTAATTCAAGATCCTATTGATTTTAGTGTTTCTTCTTCTCAAGATCCTACAGAAGTTTTTGTACACAGTATTTCAGGAAATGATGTTAATAGATTTTTATTAAAAAAGACTAGAAAAGCTATTTCTGCTACTATAAAAACAGAAAGTTTTACTTTTACTGAAGTAGATAAATATCCTACTGTAGAAATAAATGACACTAATATAGTTGGAATATTAGATATAACAGATAGTGATGGAAATACTTGGACTGAGGTTCCTTATTTATCTCAAGAAACTGTTTTTAAATATATTCAAAATAAAAATAACATAGATCCTAATACTTCTAATGATCAAGGAGAAGTACCTTATATTTTAAATTTAGAAAAAGTTCCTAGAAGATTTGTTTCAAGGTTTAAATCGAAAACCCAATTGAGTATTCAATTTGGAGCTGGGAATAATGAAAATAATATTACTGAAGTTATAACCCCTAATCCTAATAATGTAGGAATAGGACTTCCTTATACTAGAAACAAAACTAAAACAGCTTTTGATCCTCAAAACTTTTTATATACTAATACTTATGGGATTGCTCCTTCTAATACTACTTTAACTGTAAGGTATTTAGTTGGAGGTGGAGTAGAATCTAATGTTTCTTCTAATATTATTAATAATATAGTATCTGCTACTATAAATTTTCAACAAAGTAATGTAAATAATACAGGGGGAATTGCTCAAGATATATATGATTCCGTATTGATTACAAACCCATCTGCCTCAATAGGAGGGAGTGATGGAGATTCTGTTGAAGAAATAAGAAATAATTCTTTAGGAAATTTTGGAGCTCAATTAAGAACTGTAACTCAAGAAGATTATTTAGTTAGAGCACTAAGTATGCCTTCTGAGTTAGGGGTATTAGCAAAAGCTTACATTGAACCTCAAAAAGCATCTTCTTTAAATTTTCAAGAAGGATTAAAAATATTAGATTTATATATTCTTGCATACAATGCTTCCCAACAATTAACTACATCTTCTACTACTTTAAAGAAAAATCTTTCAACTTATTTATCTCAATATAGGAGTATTAATGACTCTATAAGAATAAAAGATGCCTTTATAATTAATATAGGAGTTGATTTTGATTTGTTAATTCTCCCTAACTATAATTCAAATGAAGTTATATCTAAATGCATTACTTCCCTCCAGAATTATTTTGATATTAATAACGCTCAAATTAATCAGCCTATTTTATTAAGAGATTTATATATTTTATTAGATAAAGTAGAAGGAGTACAAACTGTAAATCAAATTAATATAACTAATAAAAATGGGGGTTCTTATTCGGAATATGCTTATGATATTAAAGGGGCAACATTAAATAATGTAATATATCCTTCATTAGACCCCTCAATTTTTGAAGTTAAATTCCCTGATACTGATATTAGAGGTAGAGCAACAACACTATAAAAAATGGCAGTATACAAAATATTTCCCACTAAAGATGCTACAATCTATTCTAGATACCCCGCTAGAAACACAGGCTTAGATTCCATTATAGAAACTATTACTGATACAGATGCTTATTTAAGTAGATATCTCATCCAGTTTTCTCAGGATGAAATTAATTCTATTATAGATGATAAAATTAGTGGGTCTAATTTTCAAGTTAATTTAAAAAATTATATATCTAATATAGAAAATCTTAATACTGATACTACATTAGAAATTTACCCTGTATCAGGCTCTTGGAACATGGGAACTGGGAGATTTACAGATTCTCCTGAAACAGATAATGGAGTTAGTTGGGTGTATAAAGCTTATTCAGGATCAGATGCTTGGACAACTACAGGATTTGAAGCATATTCTACGGGTTCTTATTCTGAGGTAGAGGGAGGAGGAACTTGGTATACTGGGTCTGCTTTAGGTTTGAATGTTACCCAATCTAAAATATACAATTATACTAGCACAAAAGATTTAAATATTGATGTCACTAATACTATAAAAACATGGTATAGTGCTTCAAATAGCTTAGGAGGTTTTAACAATGATGGATTTATTATAAAACAAAGTAAAAATGACGAAATTGGTGGTTTATATAAACAGGCTAAAATTCAATTTTACTCAATAGATACTAATACTATTTATCCTCCCGAATTACAATTTCAATGGGATGATTTTTCATTTAGTACAGGATCTTCATCAACTACTATTATTAACACCTCAGAACTAGTAGCTAGTTTAGATAACAATCCTGGAACTTTTAGGAGTGGAAGTATTCATAAATTTAAAATTAATTGTCGTCCTCGTTTTCCTTCAAGAACTTATCAAACTTCATCAATTTATACTACAAATTATTATCTTCCTGAGTCTTCATCTTATGCTATAAAAGATTTAGATAGTAATGAATTTATTGTAGACTTTAATGATGACTATACTAGAATTAGTGCTGATGCTACCAGCAGCTATTTTAATTTATATATGAATGGTTTTGAACCCGAAAGATATTATCAAATTTTGCTTAAAGTACCTATAAATAACGAAGTTTTAGTACTAGATAATGATTATTATTTTAAAGTAATAAATGGATGATTCAAAGAGTAAATTTAAATAAAACAGTATTCAATAAAAGTGATTATCAAAAAACTATTGATACATCATTTAATGAACTTTTACCTCCTGTAATAGAAATAGAAGAAGATACTATAACAGTTGAGCAATTTTTTACTTATTATGACCAATTATTTTTTGACATACCTAAAACCGGGATTAATTCCCATAATACTTTAATTCAACAAAGTACAGAGTATGTGGGGGACGAACAAACTAATACTGAAATTGAAGCTTTAGTTCAAGAAATAGATTCTTTAAGAGCACAATTATTAGATACTCAAACGGAATTAATAAAATCCCAAGAAACAAATGCTGCAATAGCACAACAAATACAAAATGGCTGAGGTTACATTAAATAAAATATCAACTCCTTTTATTTCTGAAGGGTATGATGATAAGGATTTAAAATTAATTCCATCTTTTGATGTTATTTCTCAATTTAATCCTGAGGAGGATAATGTAGAATTTTCTATATATAATGAAAATAATATTTTAGAGTATATTAATTATTCCTATAAAGATTTTACAATAACTTTAGATTATAATACTAAAAAAAATAGTGTATCTACTGTAAATGTAAATCCTGAAGAAGACTTAATTAAAGAAGGATACTCTCAAGGTACTTATACAGCTATATATAATTTTTTAAAACCACAAATTTCTTCTTCTCAATCTAACCCGTTTTACATTAAACAAATTTCTTCAGATAGGACTGAGATAAGGGTTGCTAATAATAATATATCAAATGATGAATTAGAAAAATTAACAAATAAATTTAAATCTAATTTAGATTCCTCTGCTTACTTTGAAGATTTTTATATTAATTTTGGTAATAATAATATTTTTATAGCTAACAATATATTAATAGATACTACTTCAGATCAATATACAGTTTTAATTAAACTATACGAACCTTTAGAATCTCAATTTAATATTAAAGATACTTTATGGGTTGTAATTCAAACTGCTGAAGAAGTTTCCTATCAAGTAAATTTTGCCCCTGTTGTTATCCCACCCCCACCTGCTAAAAAATTAAAAGGTCCTAATTTTAATTTAAAAAGTAAGGATGTAATTAATAATTCTACAGTTTATGTAAATAATAATGAATTAAATAATACTATTTTAACTTCTTCTTATAATGAATTAAAAGGAATTTTAAATAAAAAAGGTATTACAGTTAATGTAGATTATAGTGATTTTAATAATTTTATATATTTTTCTTCTGCTGAACAAAGGGTTAGGAACTTTTACTATAAATTAAGCTTAATTCAATCATACGACGATGAAATTTTAGAATTAGAAACTACAAATAATTCTGATGTATCAGCTAGTATAATATCATTAGAAAATTCTAAAACTCAAATAATAGAAAACTTTGATGGATATGAAGAATACCAGTATTATTCTTCTGGGTCTTCTGATATATATCCAAAAAATAATACTAGTGCTCCCTACACTTTAGTATCTACAGGAAGTGTGGAGGCACTAGCTTGGTTAGAAGACCAAGCAACTAACTCAGGCTCTATATATGATTTAGAAAATGTAGATAGAATTGTTAATTCATTACCTTCATATGTTCAAGATGATACAAGAAATGAACCTTTATTCTTGTTTATGGATATGATAGGTCAACATTTTGATAATATTTGGGTTTATACTAAAGATTTGTCAAATAGATTTGATGCTGATAATAGATTAGATTATGGTATATCAAAAGATATAGTTGCAGATGCTATTAAAGGTATGGGAATTCAACTATACCAAAATAATTTTACTTCTGATAACTTATTTTCTGCTTTAACCGGAATAAATCCCGGAGGTGGGTTATTAGTTCCAACTGGGTCAGAAGTTATAGAGACATACATTAGCGCTTCTAATAATCCTACAGTTTTAGATAATGTAAATAAAGAAATATATAAACGCATTTACCATAACTTACCTTATCTCCTTAAAACCAAAGGTACAGTTGAAGGAATAAGAGCTTTAATTAACATTTATGGTATCCCCGATACTATTTTAAGAATATCTGAATTTGGGGGTAAAGATAAAAATAATTCTAATGATTGGGATTATTTTCAAAATACATTTAATTATTACACCTATATTTCTGAAAGTAGTACAACGGATAGAATTGATGCTGGGTTTAGGTTGAAATCTGATTGGAATACTAATACTCCTAAAGAAGTCTTATTTAGATTTAAACCAGAGATTCCTACTAGTGATAATGAACAAAATTTTAGAACAGTATGTAAAATAACAGATACAGGAGAATCTGTTAATGCTTATCTAACCCTTTCTAGAACAGGATCATGGGATGCTAGTGGTTCATATTCAGGTTCAATAACTTCTCAATCTAGAAATTATGCTGAATTAGCATATTGGTCAAATGGAACAAAAGTAACAAGTGTTAATGCCCCCTTTTATGATGGAAATTGGTGGGGAATTAGTATCACCTCAGGAAGTAGTGAATTTACTCTAAAAGCTGCTAGTAAAATATATGATGGGAATGAAGGTTTTAAGATAGGGTATACTACTTCTTCTACTAATTCTGATTCTTCTTTAGATTGGAATGCTTCAACTAATATATATCTTCCTTCTAAAGATGGTTCATCTGCTGTTACTTTAGATAGTAATGATTATTATGGGTTAACAGGTTCATATCAAGAATTAAGACTTTATAACGTTTCTCTAAGTGAAAATACTTTTTATGATTTTGTTATGAATCCTTATTCAATAGAAGGTAGTAATTATTCTTCTTCAGCAGAAAATTTAGCTTTTAGAGCTCCCCTTGGAAGTGAACTTATAGATACAGGATCAGGAACTTATAATTCAATCCATCCTAAAATAACAGGTTCATATGTTACTCAATCTTTTAGTAATAGTACTAGTACATATACTATAGGTTCTTCAGTAACATTCCCATCACAAACCGAAGTATATTATTATGACCAACCTGCAGTTGGAATAAAAAATAGAATATCAGAAAAAATAAGAACCCAACTCCATTCTTTCCCTTCAGGAAGTACTTTATCTCCTTTAAGAAGTATACAACAAAATTATTTAACACCTGAAAGTGGAAGTTATACTAAAGATATAAATTTAGTAGAAATTGCTTTTTCTCCCCAAAATGAAATCAATGATGATATAAATTCTAGTCTTGGATACTTTAATATAGGGGATTATATTGGAGATCCCCGACAAATATCAGAATCCGTTACTTCATATCCTGGGTTAGATAAATTACGAGATTCTTATTTTAGTAAGTATTATACAAATTATAATTGGAATGATTATATAAGACTTATTAAATATTTTGATAATTCTCTCTTTAAAATGATTAAAGATTTTGTTCCTGCAAAATCTAGTTTAGCGACGGGAGTTGTAATTAAACAACATTTATTAGAAAGAAATAAACAACGTCCTGCTCAAGTTGAAAGTTCCCAACATGAATATAGTGGTTCTGTGTATGCTTCTTCTTCAATAGGTAATATTATTGGAGGTGAAGCAGGTGCTTTTACTAATCTAAATCAATCTCCTGCTAATAATTCTCTTATTAGTTTAACAGGAGCTAATGCTTATGTGATACGAAGAGATATTGGAACTTTAACAGTCATTAATAGTTTTGGTGTAACACCTATTGGAAGTTATGGCATAAGTGGAAGTGATGGAGGATTTATTATTGATGATGAAGGTAGTGGAGGACAAGTTCGTTATCCTTTTAAAAATACATCAAATATTCCTATTCAATTTGATTTTTCTTTTGAAGGAGAAGTATTTATTAATGATGTCGATGAAGGTGAATTCCACATTTTCTCAGATAAAAGATTTACTACTTCTTCTTTTAGATTTATGGATAAAAGAAAAGCAGGAGCTATTTTCTCTGCTTCATTAGGAAATGTTTCTGTAGGAGGAACTATTAATGTAGAAAAAAAGAATTTAACAATTTTACCAGGTGAATCTTTATCTATTGCTATAAGCGATAATGATGCGGAAAGTCCTGCTGAGCAAATTGGGGGATGTAAAGTTGTTTTTTCTCAATCTACACTCCATAATAATCCTTCCTATAATAGCCAAATTTGGAATGAAACTGTTCAAACTATAAGTGGTTCTACTACTTTAGTCCATTCTTCTCAAAATGAATTTTATGATGGAGAATTAAGTGGAAGTAAATTACTTGTTACAAATGGAGAATTAGGAAATATCCCTACAGGAAGTCAAATAGAATATTCTAATACATATATTCAATCAAGCAATTATGGCGTTCGAATTTTTGATAATCCTGAGAATTTTGATTATTATTTAGGATTATGGTCAGCAACTAATGAATTTACTATGGCAAGAAGTGTTTTTGTATTACGAGATAGTACTTCCAATGTAATTGAATTAGTATTTGGTACTTCTCTTCAAGGAGGCGTACCTAATTTTATAAATACTTTAAATAGTGCTTCACAAGGAAGTACATTTACTTTAACTGTTACTGATGCAGGAAGTTTAGGTTCTGTTGTGCAACCTGAAGGAATTCCATATACTTTTACTGTAAGTAATACTATTTATGATGATAATCTTCCTGCTAACCCTGGGACTTTTGCTACTTTAAGAGTAGCTTTAGAAGGAACTAATCCCAATCCTAGTAGTTATTTATTTACTATAGCTGGTGGTGGGACAACTCAAGCATCAAGTGGGGGATATTTAGTACAGGGGGTTGATATAATAGGAAGGATTATTGATACTCCTTTAAGTGCACAAAAAGAATTAGAAAATTTGGCTTATAATTATAATAATGCAACTAATTCAAGACTTTCTTCTATTTATCAGGATATAGATTATTCGGGAGGGATAATCCCCGTAAATCAATCTTTAATTGAAACTAGTGCTGCTTTAAAAGCCCCAATTCAAGATTCTAATTATTATAATAGGGGATGGGTAAATGGGAGGTATAAGGGAAGTAAAGTATCATCTCCGGATTTTAATATTCCTTATCAAAATTAAATAAAAAGTTAAAAAATAAATTATGCCTACTAATCCTAATCAACCACCATCACTCCCTAGTCTAAATCAAGCTAGTCAGAATCAAGATCTTGAAATCCAATTACCAGGGTTAACTGGGTTAGAAGTAAAAGGGGCACTAGGAGGATTACCTGTAGCTGAAAAAAATCAAACTTTTTTTGCAGTTTTTGACGAAGTAGGAGATACAGGTCCTGAAATTTTTGATAAAACTCAATTTAAAATTACTTATTTAGTTGATGGAGAATTAAATACTTCCAAACCCGCAGAGGGTTCAACTACAGCATTAGATGCTACCCAAAATTTTGAAAAAGATAAAACTGTTGTAGTAAGAGCAGACAATGCTACAGTGTTAAACCAAAATCTTTCGGGAATTCAAACTGTATATGATGTAGGAACTTTAAAACTAATTTCTGTTACTGAAACAGGTTCTTCAGTTGGAGCCTATATACCAACTATGAGCTTTAACAATATCCAAGGACAAGATATTGTTTCAGATGCTCAAAATGTATCTGCACAATTTACAGTTAATGATGACGGTACTCAAGATTTTGGTCCCGATTCATCCCCTTCACAATATAATTATCGTGTAGTAAATTATACTGATGAAGCAATTCCAATTTCCCAATCTAATGGGACTTATGAATGGATAGATTTTGAAAGTAGCCAATACTATGAACTTCTCCAAGATACTACAGTAGCTGGGACAAGAATGAGGTTTGAAGGAAATGTTTATATACAAGTTGAGTGGGATTTAGATAATATTGCTGGTGGGGTGTCCGGAGACATAAAATTAGAAAGATGGAATGGGAGTGAATTTGTTCAAGAAGATATTAAAGACTTTTATATTCCCGTATTATCACCTACAACAGGTCAACTTAATGGAGACTATTATTACCCTTTTGTAAATACTGGCCCATTTAGTAATTTTACTGAAGGAACTAGATTTAGAATTAGTATTAGGAAAATAGGACCATCTTATCATAATATAAAAATTAGAGGAGGAAAATTTAAGGCTATACAAGAATACACCCCAGGAGATGTTAGTGTTATAGGATTAAATGCTACTACAGCTCCTTATTTTGAACCAAATTATAGTACTTTTGCAGGTGATGTATCTAATAATATAAAAAGTTACTCAATTTTAACTTCTTCTGTAGAATTTGGGAACTTTGCAGATGGAACCTATACGGTTCAATTAGAGGGTTCCGTAGCATCATTTGATCCTTCTGGAGATGGTAATACTTTTAATGATATTATTACTCCTTTTACTTTCCAAAAAGGAGATGAAATTAGATTTGAATTTAATAAAAATAAAGTTCATAAAATTATAAATGTTTCCCCGGGAAATTTAGGTAAATTATTTTTAACTGTTACTCCCCGAGTAGAAGAAAATACTGAAGTGAATCATTTTACTCATTATAGAATAACACCTGATGGAGGGTATTTGATTTTAAATGTTGAAAAAAATAATGATGTTAACAGTACTCAACCTTTCCAAGGAATAATTTTACCCCAATACCCTTCTACTACAATAAAAAATAGACAAGAAAATTTAATTTTTGATTTAAAACAAGCAGGTATAATAGAAAATTAAAATTACAATATTTATAAACACATATTTATAAACAATGGGATATTTAAACAACTCAGTAGTAACAGTAGATGCTATTTTAACTAATAAAGGTAGAGAACTTTTAGCTAGAGGTGATGGTTCTTTTAGAATTACTCAATTTGCTTTAAGTGACGATGAAATTGATTATACACTTTATAATCCAACTCATCCTTCAGGTAGCACTTTTTATGGTCAAGCACTTGAAAATATGCCTTTATTAGAAGCATTCCCAGAAACTACTCAAAATTTAAAATATAAGTTAGTAACTTTACCTAGAGGTACTTCTAAAATGCCTGTGTTAGATGCAGGATTTGCAGCTATTACTTTAAAACAAGGTGCTTCACTAGCTATTACTCCTCAAACTTTAAATTATTTAGGTAATAATCAAGTATTTGAACAGAATGGATACACTGCTACTATTGCAGATGTTAGAGTATTAAGTAGTTTTAATGGAGTTGGTGTGAATACTGAACAAGTTCAAGCTCTTAATTCTACAGAAACTATAGGTACTAATGTATCTAAAACCGTTGTAGGTACTACTATAAATTTAACCGCTACTACAGTTAATACATTATTTGGTTCTAATACTCAATTAAATACTACATTGCAATTAGTAGGTAGAGATAGTGGTGCGCGTATTACTCTTCCTGTAACTATTACTAAAACAACAACTTAATATAAATGTCATTTAAAAGATTAGACCCAGAAGATTTTTTAATTAGTGCTGATAGCATTACTGCAGGGGCTTGGACTGGAAATGTTCCTACATTAACAGCAATTTATACTTCATCTGTACAAGAAAATGGAGCTAGTGGTACTTATTATTTAGATATATATCAAACTAGTTCAATTTTACCTAGTGCTGAAGTTCAATATAGTATTACTTTTGGAGATTCTCAAGGTTCGGGTTCTGCTTTATTTGATAGTGGGATTGATGGAAAATCCCCAACTTCTACAGTATTTGGACAATGGCAAAATATTGTTTTAGGAGATGAAAATAATAGTTTTGTATTTGGAGGAGTAACTCCCGTAACTCAAAGTTTTTATGCTTTATCTGTAAATAGATCTAGATATAAGGGTAATCTCCTTCCAGGAACTATGGATCTAAGACTTTCAGATGGAACTGATACCATTAGATTAACTGATAATAGTAATGATGTTATTACCCAAACTTTTAATGAAGCTGGAAGAGTATTTCAAATTGTATCAGGTTCAAATGGAAGTGCTATAGGTTCAGCTGCTACCCCAACAGGAGCTGTAGCAAATGGTATGACCATATCAGGTTCATATGGATTATTTTTACCTGATGTTGGGGCAATTATATTAAATGACTCTGCTTTACAATTAGGTACTTCTGATGGGGGGATTTCGTTAACTACTAATAATACTAGTAATAATAATAGCAAGAATCCTGCAAAATTATTTGATTTTATTTCATCTTCTCAATTCTTTACTTTAAATAGTCAAGAAAATATAACTTCTGATTATGTTTTTGTTAGAGCAAGAAATAGTGAATTTAATTATTCCGATAATCCTTCATTTATATCAGGTTCTACAGGTGAAGTACTTTATACTCAATTTATAAATGCTCCTCAAAGTTTTGTTACTAGTGTAGGATTATACAATGATGCAAATGAGTTATTAGCTGTAGCAAAATTATCTAAACCTCTAAAAAAAGATTTTACTAAAGAAGCCCTTATTAGAGTAAAGTTAGATTTCTAATGGATGAGTACTTACAAAAACTTCCTAGCTTCAGATATAATAATTACCCCGTTTGAGGTAAATAAAGGATTCTATTTTGAAGGAACTTCTGCTTTAACTGGATCTAATGGAGGAGTTGATAGACTTTTAGGATTTAAACCAACAGCTTCTCTATTTAACCCTAATATTGATTTTACTACAGGTGAAGTTGGTAGTGAATATGCTAGGTTAGTTTACCATTCTATAAAAAATCTTTATTATTCTAATAATTTACATTTATCAGCTTCTAACGGAGACTCTTATACTACTTCAGGTAGTTATTGGAATTACCCCCAAACTGATTTATATTATAGGAAATATTTTCCAACTGCAACATCAACTTTTTCATATCCTAATGGAAAAATAGGAGTAGTTTCTATTCCTTCTAAATTATATGGAAATAGAATACAACCTACTACATTTTATATGGAAACAGGAGGGGTATCTATAACGGATGATGGAGAAGGAAATATAATTAATTCTTCTAATCAAGTATGTGGTAATATTATATATAATCAAGGAATGGTTATAATTACTAGTACTGGGAATCCTAGTGGAGATGGTAGTGAAAAATTAGGAGATTTATATGGTACTGGAAGTTATGGTACTGCTAGTTATGGAGACCCAGATACAAATTTTGTAGTTAATTTTATTAATTCAACTGACATAACTTGTTCCTTTAGTTCTTCATTTGAAATTTTTGAAACTCAATATAAATGTACTATTAGAGCTAATGAATTTAATTATTCATTAAATCCTAGTTTACTTTCATCTTCGGTTAAAGGTCAAAATAAAATTTTAGATTCGGGAAGTGCTCAATATTCTAATTTTGTAACAGGATCTAGTTTTTCACCTTTTGTAACTACAATAGGACTTTATAATGATAATCAAGAATTAATAGCAGTTGGAAAATTAGCTCAACCTCTTCCTACTTCACAAACTACAGATACTACGATATTTATTAATATAGATAAATAAAAATGGCAAAAGAACTAAAAAATATATTTGATGCAGGTAATGATCAAATCGATCAAAATTATACTATAAATTCATGGCACGTTTCTCAATCAGTAGATGCTTTTACTGGAGCAGATGATTATGATATTATTGTATCAGGTTCTTTTACAGTAACGGGATCAGCTTATGTAAGTGGAAGTTTATATCATCCTAATGTACAGGATGCAAATGGGTCAGCTTATAATGTTTTGTTAGTAGATACTTCTACAGGAGAATTTTATTACTCAGGATCTTATGAAGGGGGAGTTAGTGGCACCTCAGGTACAGATGGTACTGACGGTACTTCAGGTACAGATGGTACTTCAGGTACTTCAGGTACAGATGGAACAGATGGTACTTCAGGTGAAACTGGTACTTCAGGTACTTCAGGTAATACAGGTACTTCAGGTACCTCAGGTATATCAGGTATTACAGGAACCGATACAGAAATTCTTTATTTTAATGGAAATGATAATGCTGAAGGAGCTGGAAATTTAAGATGGGATGATAGTAATAACACTTTAATTATAACTTCAAGTACAGGCCAAACTAATATTCTTCTTAATACATTAGATAATTCCATAGCTAATGGAGATATTATTAGTCAGATAACTACTAGAGCCAGTGCAGTACTTGGAGGTAATTCTATAGCTAGAATTCAAGTAAAAGCAGCTTCTAATCTTTCTCCTGGGAGTAACCATTCTACTAAAATGATATTCCAAACAACTTCTGGAACATCTATGACTGATACTTTTGAGTTAAAAAGTTCAAAACAATTAAGATTATATGGGTATGGAAATACAGCTGATTTCCCTGTAACTAGTTCTATTACTACAGACGATGGAACTAATAATAATCCTAGTTTTATTTTAGCTCATGATTCAAGTGGAAATGTAGAACAACTCCAACCTGGAAGGTTAGCATTGACAGAAACATCTACAGATAATGTTACTTATAAATTAAATAGAAATTTTACTTCAGGATTTAAAATTAGAACTACTGGGAATACTCCAGCATCAGGAGAATTTGTATTTCAGGGTACTGATCCTGCAACTCAAACTTCTATAAAAACTTTAGTTGCTACAGACTCAGTTTTATTTGTAGCTAATGCTTTTTTATATGGGGGTACTTTAGATGTAAGAAACCAATCAGGAGTTACTAGTGTATATAACATTAATTCAGCTGTAATTGCGGGTGGAGTTATAACTATTTCTATATCTAATACTATAGCTGGGGAACCATTTGCAGATAACGAACAACCTGCTATTTGTGATTTTAACTTAACAGCTTATCGCCACGAAATTGAAGGTAATTATATAACCCTAAGTTATACTAATCAAGGAGATGCTTCTTCAAATGTAGTTTTAGCTATTGCAAGTAGTCTAACAAGTAGTTTATCAACAGGAGACTTTTTAGTAATTAATGGAAAATCCTTTACAAATACTACTCAATTTAAATATGCATATGATAATAGTGGAACCGAAAAAACAGGTTCATTATATGCACACGATACAACTACCTTTATTCCACCCGTTGGCGATCCATGGATGGTTACTTTCCAGTATTATAAACGAGGAGGAGGGACTGCAAATGATTGGGGGTTAGCTCCTGTTTCAGCAACTGAATTTAGTTAATAAATTAAAAATATGAATTGGTTATATAATGAAAAAGAAATTACAGACATATCAGAATTCCCCCTTGGAGCATTCGGGTTTGTTTATGTAGTAATTACCCCCGAGGGTAAAAAGTATGTTGGTAAAAAAGCGTTGTACCACAATCGCAAACGAAAACTCACAAGAACCGAACTTAAAGAACAAACCGGTAAGGGGAGGAAAAAGTTGACTATAATTGAGAGTAAAGAAAGCGATTGGAAAACATATTATGGTTCAAATAAACATCTAAAGGACCAAATAACTAAAGGTGAAGTTACGATAAAAAATTTGAAAAAACAAATTATCGAAATAGGTTTTAATAAAAAACACCTTACATACTTAGAAACCAAATATCTCTTCCAGCTAGAAGTGTTGGAAAAACCTGATGAGTACTACAATGATAATGTTTTAGGAAAATTTTTTACATCAGACTTTGATTTCTAAATTTTTCATCGTATATTCACTTACATGATAAATCATCTACTAGTAACCCTAGTTGATTCCGTTTTAGGAAAAGGTAACCAAACTGCCAGAGGCAACTATGCTTACCATTGTCCCTTCTGTAAACATCATAAACCTAAATTAGAGGTTAATTTTACAGAGAACAAAAAAGGACATAATCCTTGGCATTGTTGGGTATGCAACACCAGAGGAAAAACCATTCCTAATCTACTTAAAAAAGCGGAAGCATATGATAAAATTGAGGAAGCCAAGAGATTAATACCTCAGGGTTCATTTGTTGAAGAAACAATAGTAAAACATGATTTATTCCTCCCTAAAGAATTCACCCGTTTTATAGACAAACCCTCTAGCCTAATGGCTCGACAT
>Ga0208767_1001103_pt1 | contig 21621 bp, 20 predicted proteins | sample VirMetDEL_Mar_21_FD_184514 | JGI IMG/M metagenome (GOLD analysis project Ga0208767, IMG submission 184514) | Aqueous microbial communities from the Delaware River and Bay under freshwater to marine salinity gradient to study organic matter... | ecosystem: Environmental > Aquatic > Marine >... | reverse complement strand
GTAAGTGTAAAATCCATAACCTTTATTTATATATTACAATATAAGAAGAATATCTCAGATATCCAACTGTTCGTATATAATATTTGCTAATTTTTTATGATCATCTATATTAGGGTGTCCATGTTTATATGAATCATCATATGATAGAATATAGTCTCTCCAGTATTCAGTCCCGTTAGGGAATATCAGAGTATTACAGACATCTTTAGTACTAAAAGAATTATTCATAGTATTAACAAATAGGTGATTAATGTTATTAGTGTTAAGGTACAGTGAGGTTAATTCTATAAGAGTAGTAAGTTCAAACTTTACATCTTCTTCTACATAAAATTTAGTATAGTCTTCTACAGGAAGTTTAGGCCATTTTTTAGCTATAGTGGGATTTATAAAGTCAAATCTTGACATTTCACTTAACCCTATTATAAAAAGATTATTCGTAACATCGTTATTTTTTATATAATCTAATAATCTATATATTATAGCTCTATTTCCACTACCTCCTATACAGCGATTATATGACGGTATACTTAACTTATCTGCTAGTTCTTCGATAGCACAAGTTTCGCTTATAGGTCTAGTGTAATGTAAGTACTTATGTTGCTTAGGTATTGAAATAGGAGTATGTATTCCTTTAGTTGGTCTCCAAGGTTCTTCATTATCATGACTATGCCTTATGAATGAACACCCGAATGATATAACTTTATTAACCATATACCTTTTATTATAAATATCTATTTATATAAAATGAATAAGTTAGATCCACATTCTCTATTTTCTCTCTTTGAACAAGGTGATGAAGAAGTATATAAAGAGCATGGAGTAGAAAATACTCTTAAAAATCCTTATGTACTCCTTAATATGGTTACCAGAGGAATGGATAACTATAGTGTAATGGATATGTTATATATGAAAAACAATCCAGATACATATAAAAATGTGAGAGAAGAGGTAAAATATAAGTACTATGTACGATTGTTTAACTATCTAAAGAGATTAGATATAGAATCGATTAATAATAGTACATATACTATAGGAGAATCATACGACTTACCAAATCTTATAGTAAGGTTAGATGATCTAAGGTTATATTTCGAAGGATATGAAAGATATGAAAAGTGTAAGGTTATAAAAGATACTATAACTATGCTATATGATCAATCTGTCAAGCAGATATCCGATGAGAAGTTGCTTATATGAGATAATTTTCTTATATTAAGGTATAAATAAAGGTTATATATATGATACAAAGAATATCTAAAGAAAAAGCTGAAGGTTTAATCAAAGCCACTGAGGACTTCACAGACTCTCCCGTTAAGTACTTCACTATTACTCCCAGTACATCAGAGAGATATACCGCAGAAGAAGGATGGGAAGACGTTACATACTATACAGCACGTTCTAATAGACTCACATATACACCAGATACGACTAAACAGTATGTATATGTACTTACCAACCCTACTATACCTGGAATGGTTAAGATAGGGTATACTAAGAATGCTCCTTCTAAAAGAGTAAAGCAGATAAATGCCTCTACCGGAGTCGCACAAGACTTCGAGGTAGCGTGGGCTTTTGGCTGTTACAACGGTATCGAATTAGAACAAGAAGTTCATAGATACTGTGAGTCCTTTAGAGTAAACAATAAAAGAGAGTTCTTTAGGATGACTGTAGATGAAGCGAAAGCTGTAATCGAAAGATTAGGAGAACGTTATACTGGTAAAAATGATAAGTAACAAATTTTCGTGGCAACTTCGCGCGTTTTGCGCGGCGGGCTTCGCACTATTTTTATCATGCGCCCCCGAACCTCTCGCCGAACCTACCTGTATAGGGGGAGATTGCACTGCTATTATAAAACCCATAGTGGAAAGTAACACGTTTACATTCGATATTGATGAGGATAACCCTAAAATTCAATACTTTACCGTAGAGGTTCATGCTACTCCCACTTCAAACCAATGGAGATATAACGGAGTTCCGGTAGTTTATGGGTATTGGTCGGGAGATTTAACATACTTTATCCGTAATTCCTATAGTTTAGATGAAATAAACTCAGCAGATAGGGAGACTTTTGGTAAATTAGTTGGGGATAAGGTAATTATCTCGCAAATTATAGGAGTTAAACCAGAGTTATCAGGAAGAACTCTTAATTTACAGGTAGATGTTATGTGGGAAGCAGGTGAATTTACTAAGGTAAAAAAATATTTTCAAAAAATCACATTGAAATAGTTGCTTTTCTGCTCAAAAAACATTATCTTAATTATATATTAAAAATATTTAATAATAAAGTATATATAAATATATAAAGGTATATAAATAAATATAATAATAATAGAAATTAATCTAATATGACATTAACGGCGGAGAAAATCCATTCAAACTACGAGAAACATCTTAAAATAGTAGATACTTACATAGGTGATCGTAAGGATAAGGTAAAGAAACTAATAGAACACATAGGTGAAACATATATTATGGCACCTGCTAGTTCTAAAACATGGCATCATAATGCTATACCCGGTGGATATGTAGATCATGTTAATAGAGTTATAGAGTATGCTATTAAATCCAAGAGATTATATGAAGAGATGGGTGGTACTATTGACTTTACTGATGAAGAGTTAGTATTTGCTGGTATATTTCATGATTTAGGTAAGTTAGGTGATGGAGATACACATAACTATATACCTCAGACTGATAAATGGAGGCAAGATAAGTTACATGAGATGTATACTTTTAACTCAGAACTACCTTTCATGCTTATTCCAGACAGATCTCTATACATACTACAGAAGTTTGACATAAAAGTTAGTCATAACGAGTTTTTAGGCATCAGATTACATGATGGAGTGTTTGATAAAGCTAATGAAGCATACTTTTATAGTCATAACCCTAACTCTAGGATGAAAACTAACATAGTATACGTACTTCACATGGCAGACTTCATGGCTTCTAAGGTAGAATACGATATTTGGTTAAAATCTACCGGTGGAGCTGCACCAAAAGTACAAAAAACCAAGTCTACTACAGGAAAAAGAGTAAATTCGTCACCTGGCCTAACAAATATGCTAAAAAACTTATAATATGGAACTAAATCCTACTACATTCTACATAATTACCGGTATATTAGTTGCCTTACTGATTATTTCTGCTTATCTTATTAGAAACCTACTAGTAAAAGTTGAAAAATACGAAGATATTACACAAAATCAAGTAAGATACTTACAGAACATATCAAACACTATAGGTGAGTCAAGACAACACTTACAAAATCTCGATGACAAGGGGGTCTTTCAGTCAGATGATGAAGTTGGTGAATTTTTTAACCAAATGAAAGCAGTACAGGAGCAACTAAACGACTATATGCTCCCCCAAAATTATGGCAAGGAAACGAGCGAAAGCTAACTACTTTACAAAAGAGACAGAAGAATACATAGTAAAATACAACACATCTACAGATCAAGAATACAGGAATAAAATCTTTACAGATCATATTTACCTACCTTTCTACAAGTTAGCAGAGAATATTATACATACATTTAAGTTTTATTACACAGATGTTGATAAAATTGAAGATCTTAAACACGAAATAGTATCAGTTCTATTAGAAGAGAAGATTATGAAGTTTGATCCTACTAATGGAGCTAAAGCATACTCTTATTTTGGTACTATCGTCAAAAGGTGGCTTATTAACTATAATAATAAGAATTATAAGAAACTTAAACAGATAGGTAGCTTTACTGATATAGAAGAATCTTATGAATCTAAACTAGACCTAGACTCTTCCTCAGCTAAATCTTTAGCTACATTTCTTGACGAGTGGATCGCAAGCTGCTATGAAACCTTAGAAGATACTTTCATAAAGAAAGAAGACCAGAAAATAGCAGATGCAGTATTAACTGTATTTCGAACAAGACACGACTTAGATATATTTAGAAAAAAAGCACTTTATATCTATATAAGGGAGATGACAGACTGTGATACTCCTAAGTTAACTAAAGTAGTAACTGTTTTAAAAGAAGACTTCAAAGCTAAGTACCAAAAACTATATGATCTAGGTTATCTTCACAATAAAATTGAATAGGCTATTTATTATAAAACAATATGAGCTTAGACAAAGAAATATTCAAAGGGAAAACACTATCCGACCTCTTTGGAGAAATTTATGATAACTCTAAAGAAACTAAATCACAAGTAAAAGGACTTATTGGTGAACTTAAACCTCTTATAGAGAATATAGGAGACGCTACTCTGCTTGTACCTATGATAAAAGAATATATGGAGATAGGAGTAAAGAATGACGAGCATTTGATTAAGTTAGCCACAGTAATTCAAAGGATAGAAACAGCACAATCAAAAGGAGAATCTGGTGAATTCGATATTTCAGAACTTCAAGATCTAATAGAAGAACAGGAAGAAATAGAAAGACAGGTAGAAGAAGCAGGAAACTCTAAAGAAGACGAAGATGCTTAATTTAGGACTAGGGTTTAATTCTACTCAAGACTACAACCCAGCAGAAAATGGAAGATACTCACCGCCTACATTAGGTAGAGTATATGATATTGTTTTAGATGAAAACCATCCTAGCTACGAAGCTACCAAAACTATAGGTGCTATTCGATATAATTTATTTGACGAAGACAACTTTGAAGAAGAACCTGAAAATTTATTTATAGCTTTTCCTCTAGATAGCACAGCTAGAACATATCCGTTAAAAAACGAAATAGTAATAATAAACCCTGGTCCAAGAGAATCTGTAGATAGAAGCGACGGTGAACTTAAAATATATTACTCCTCAGTAATTTCAATATGGAACGCCTCTAACCATAATGCTGCTCCTCCAGATGATGCCAAAAGAACTGATCTCGGAGAAGGTATAGAAGAGCTAGACAAAGTAAACATACTCTACCCTAACCCGGGTGATTACATAATAGACGGTAGATTCGGTAACTCTATTAGATTAGGTGGGTATAAGGGAAATAAAAACACTATTACAGACCAATCTAACGACGGTAAACCTTTTACTATATTAAGTAACGGAAGAGCGTTTAATGGTGATATACTTAAATCAACTGTAGAAGATATAAATAAAGACGACTCAAGTATATATATCACATCAGATCACTTAATACCACTAGACCAAGCACGTACTAAACTTGAATCAAATGTAGATAAAACTATAATTGCTGATAAATATAAAGGAGCTCAAGTACTGATTAACTCTGATAGAATAGTACTGAATGCTAAAAAAGAAGATATACTAATTTCGTCTAATGAAAGTTTAACCGTATCCTCTAAGGATATAGGTATAGATGGAGAAGACTATATAAGTTTAGATGCTAAGAAAATATATCTTGGAGTAGGATCAAAGAATAGAGATACAGAACTAGGATCTGCTGAACCAGTAGTACTTGGACATAGACTAGAAGATTTTTTACAAATATTAGTAGATGAATTGAAAACCTTATCTGGAAAACTTAAATCTGCTAAAACTCAAGATTTTAAATCTATACCTAATCTTAACGGTTACGGAGTTAGCTTAAAATTTACAGCAGATATCCTACAACAATATATTAACCCTAATGGACAATCCCCCATTAAATCAAGAAAAACATTTACTGAATAATGCCTCATTCACTATTAAAATCTATAAAACTTAACCTCGCTCAATATGCTTCTATAGCACTCGCTTATGCTGAAGGTGTTGCTAGAAGGTATGCAGAAAAAAAGATTTTAGAAATTTTAGATGAATTAAGAGAAAAATGCCCTCCTCCTAAGGTACTTAATAGTATGAATAAATCTCTTGATAGAGTAGACACACTAGTGACATCAGCTAATAGAAGAGCATTAAAATTACATAAGCTCGTAAAGTCTTTAAAGATAATTGTAAACATACTTAAAGTACTCATAGATCTATTATCTCACAATCCTATACCAACTACACTAGGTATTCCTCCTGGTCCTGCCGGAGGGGTCATATTTTCACTTCCTCAAGGAGTTGTTCAAAGTCAATCTGCTAAACTTAAATGGGCTACAGAAGCACTAGAAGATATAGAAAACGAAATAGATAATATAGAAGACTTACTTAGAAATTTTAATCTTATCTTCGTACCTTTACAAGCTAAAGTAGCACTTATACGCACTTTACTTAATAGATGTGCAGCAGATCCAAACTTAACAGCTGATCAAAGAGAAGCAATACTTGAAGGTTCAAACATATCATCATCAGAAGAAGAAGAATATAGAGCCCTAAACGGTAAAATATACCTTATAAAAGTGGTAACAGATCCAAACTCTCCTGATGTAGCACTACAACGTCAAGCAGTAGCGTACGACAACAGAGGAATCGCAGTTCTTAAAGGTCCTTTATCTTTTGCTGGTGATTCAAAAATACTTATAAAAGAATTAAAATTTAGAATAGACAATCAACTTCCATAAACCAACTATTTATTAATATGAAACTAGATCAATTACGTAAAATAATACGAGAAGAGGTAAGATCTGCCGTCAAGGAAGAGTTACAAGAAATGCTTAACGAAGCAGTAAGAGTAGCTAGTGCTCCTTCGAAAGAATCAAACCTTAACTTCCAACCTGTAAAACAAAAAGACCTAAAAAGAACTTGGTCAACAGGTAGAATGAACCCAGGTACAGTACCATTAGAAGAAATGCTTAATATGACTAAACAAGAAATGTCTGGACAAGACTTTAGAAATGTTATTAATGCTGATTCTTCTATGGTTAAGAAACCTAACTTTGCTTCTAATATAGCTTCAGATATGGGGCTAGGACAAAACGCTGGACCTATGCCCGGTATAGATATAAGCAAATTAGATTTTGTAAATAAAGCAAAAGCAATATACGATAAATCAATAGAAAAAGATAGATCAAGAGTTTAATGGCAGTAAGTAGAAAAAAGATCAACCCCTTAGACAGGCAGCCTAGAAAAGCAGTTGGATTAGATATTCCATTTGCTGCTCCTGCTGTGTTTAATTCTACTTTTCAAACTAAAGATGCTTTAAAAGTAAATCTTATTAACTTCCTACTAACTAATAGAGGAGAAAGACCACTTAATCCTAACTTTGGAGGAGGCATAAGAGAAATGCTATTTGAGAATATAAATCAAGAAAGATTAGATGATATCAAAGAAAACATATCAGCAAGTATTTCAAGATTTTTTCCTAACATAAAACCAACATTAATTAAAGTAGGCTCTGAACCAGATACTAATTTAATTACTTTTTTTCTAAGATATGCTATTGCAGATCAAAATATAGAAGACGAAATTTTAATTAACATACAATAATGGCAGTATCAAGAGATATAAAATATGTGAGCAGAGAGTTTAGCGACTTTCGTAGTCAACTTATAGAGTTTGCTAAGAACTACTTCCCAGACTCTTATAATGACTTCTCTCCTACATCACCTGGAATGATGTTTATAGAAATGGCTTCCTACGTAGGTGATGTATTATCTTTTTATCAAGATACTCAACTTCAGGAAACATTTTTAACTCACGCTAAAGATCCAAAAAACCTTTTTAACCTAGCCTATATGATGGGCTATAGACCTAAAGTAACCGGTACATCAGAAGCTATACTCACTATTTCTCAAGCAGTAGACGATGCAGGAGGTCTTCCTGACTTTTCACAAGCTAAAACAATTCCGGCAAACTTTAGATATGAATCATCAGATGGAAGTAAAACTAGATTTTTTTCTCCTAACGCTGTAAACTTTAATTTTAGTAGCTCATACGACCCTACCGATATTACTGTTACAGGTGTAGATGGGTCTAATCAACCTACTGGGTATTTATTATCTAAAAAAGTTAAAGTAATATCAGGTAAAAGAGAAGTAAAAGATTTCGCAATAGGTTCAGCAGAAAAATTTAAAACTATAACTATATCAGATGATAATATAGTCCAAGTATTAAGCATAGTAGACGGCGATGGAAAAGAGTACGTTGAAGTACCTTTCTTAGGTCAAGATACTGTCTTTTTAGATGAACAAAATAGTTCTTCTGATTCTAACTATGTACCTTTTGTATTAGCACTTAAAAAAGCTCCGAGAAGGTTTGTAACTAGATTTAGATCTAACGGTAACCTAGACATACAATTTGGTGCAGGAACACTTTCAGATGACGACTCTGTAATACTCCCAGACGCTACTACGATAGGAAATGTTACTAATCAAGGTTCACTTAACTATAACGGTTCAGGTTCACTTACAACCACCTACGACCCTACTAACTTTACCTATAGTAAATCTTACGGTATTGCACCGTCAAATACTACTCTTACAGTAACATACCTTAAAGGAGGTGGTATTTCAGCCAACGTACCCGCTAACACTATAACTACAGCTATAGATACTTTACCTACTGGAACATTTACTATTACTAATAGCGAACCTGCTGGTGGCGGTAGAGACGGAGATACAGTTGATGAATTAAGAGAAAATGCTTTAAGAGCATTTAATGAACAAGGAAGAGCAGTCACTCTACAAGACTATACAGTAAGGGCATTATCTTTACCAAGTAAGTACGGTAGTATAGCTAAAGTATATGTAGCACAAGATCAGTTAAGTAATACTAACCTAAATGACAGTATAGTAGATAATAACCCTCTTGCTTTAGCCCTATACGTATTAGGGTACGACAACAATCAAAACCTAATTACTGCTACTGAAAATTTAAAAGAAAACTTAAAAACGTATTTAGCTGAATTTATGCTTGTAACCGATAGTATAAATATAAGAGATGCTTTCGTAGTAAACATAGGTGTAAACTACGAGATAAAAATAAGACCTAACTACTCAAGTAGGGATGTAATTTTTAACTGTAATGTGGAGTTGCAAGATTACTTTAAAATAACAAAAAGAAGTATAAACCAACCTATTAACTTATCAGAACTAGCTGTTATACTAGACAAGGTCAAAGGTGTACAGACAGTACAGAAAATAGAAATAATAAACCTAAACAGTGGAAATTATTCAGAATATGGATATGATGTAAAAGGAGCTACTAAGAATAATATAGTTTACCCTTCTTTAGATCCTTGTATATTTGAAGTAAAGTTTCCTAATGAAGATATAAAAGGTAGATCAATAATTTAAGATATGGCAGTATATAAAATATTTCCCGATAAAGATGCATTTATATTTACAGAAGTTGCTACTGGTAACTCTGGGTATGATGAAATGATAGAAATAGGTTCTTACCCTATTCAGGAAGTAGGCCAAACTACTAGAACCTTAATACATTTTAAAGATGCTGAAATTACTAATGTAGTAAATAATAAGATTGGAACAGCTAATTCTAGTCTATGGTCTGCAAGTATAGATTTAAACGTAGCATCAGCATATGAAGTACCAGCCTCTCACTCTGTAGAATGCTATCCACTAGCACAGCATTTTGATGGAGGAGTAGGAAAGTACCACGATGACATAAGCACAGGTTCAGCAGACTTTTCAGGCGTTAGTTGGAGATATACAAAAGCACAGAGTAAGGTATCATGGCATCTACAAGGTGGATTTCCAGCAGGAGTTACTGGTTCATATAACGCTACCTATAACGGCGGTGGAGCTTGGTATACTGGTTCTTTAGGAGTAGATCTTGAAGCTACTCAAAGCTTTGAAACTAATGATGATTTAGATATAAGAATGGACGTTACTAATGCTGTTAAGTTACACTACAGTGGTACTTTAGCTAACAACGGATTCATACTTAAATTTGAAGACGGTATAGAGTTTAATACAAGTGCATCAATAAGAACTAAATACTATAGTGCTAATACTAATACCATATACCCCCCTTCTCTTACATTTACTTGGGATGATCAAAGCTATGTAACAGGAAGCTTAAATGTGCTAGATGAGCCAACTGCTCATGTAAAGATAACAAATAATATAGGTAGATACCCAGATGTAGGTAAACAGAGATTTAGATTACTTTCTAGACCCAAATACCCTACAAGAACTTTTACGACAGGCAGTATCTATAGAACTAACTATGCTTTAAATAGCGGATCAGTATATGCCTTAAAAGATGAATATACAGAAGAACTAGTTATTCCGTTTAACGAAAGATATACTAAAGTAAGCTGTGATAGCACAGGGCCCTACTTTGATCTATACTTAGATGGATTGCAACCTGAACGATACTATAGAATACTTGTTAGATCTATTATAGACGGAACTACTTGTACTTTTGATGATGCTAACGTTTTTAAAGTAGTAAGAAATGCATAATGTAAGACTAAATAAGAAAGTTTACAAAAAACAAGAACTAGAAAAATCTATAGACAGCTCTTTTAAAACTTTTGTAGATATACAAGAAGAAGATACTGATACAGTAGCTGAGTTCTTTAGACTATATGATAAGTTGTTTTACGATATACCTGCTGAAGGAGCATCTAATTCACATGAATATATAATAAAAGAAAGTTCTAAATTAGTTAAGTTTGAAAGAGATGATACTGAGATTCAACCACTATTAGATGAAATCACAGAATTAAGAACAAGGCTATTAGAGCTTAATGTAGAAAATATAGAAAGCATTAACGAGTTAACTCAAGATATTAATACGCAAATACAGTAAATTGCCAACAATTAAACATAACATAATACCAATTGATCCTATAGGGTTAGAAGAGTTTTCGAACGACGATGTTAAAGTAGTAGAGTCATTTGATGTAAATACAACATTCGATGCTTTTCAACATAAGATAGAACTCCATGTATATACTGAAGATAATCAGCTTATAGACTCATACCATGATTACAGAAATGAAAAGTTCTTACAGGGAAGTCAAACAGCTGGTACAACAGGAGCGTCTGAGCTTACATTAGACCCAAAAGAAGATGCAGAAAGATTAGGGTACACATATGGAGGTATAAATTTTGTATATAACTTTTTAGATAACCTTTATAGTGAAACAGGTAAAGGAGGAGAGTTCTTTATAGAACAAATATCAGAAGATAGAACAGAAGTAAGATTGTTAACTAATCAAATTGAAGAAGATGCTGTAGTAAGGTATACTAATAAAGTTAAAGAAGATTTAAAAAGTACATCTTATTTTAACGAATTTAGACTTAACGTAAAGAACAACGACTTACTTATCGGTTTAAATATAGATATTCAAGACTATAGAGAATATAAATCAGTAATCGTAAAACTTTACGAACCACTACCTCAAGAGTACGACTTAAAGCAACTACTAACTATAGAAAGAATTATATCAGATACAGTTGCGTTTAAAGTTAATACAGTAATTACACCTGATGAGATCAAAGTACCTTATTTAAAAGGCCCTAACTTTAATATCGAAGAAGCAGAAGAACAGAATTCTCCTACAGGGTTTTTAAATTATAACGATTTATTTTCGTTTCCAACTAATAACACATATAGGGAAGTACATAGTAGGTTAAATGAAAAAGGAGTAGATATAAGTGTGCACTATAATAATTTTGCAAACTTTACACAGTTTAGTTCTATAGAAGAAAGAGTAAGAAACTTTCAATATAAACTTAATCTAATTGAAACATATCAATCACAATCAGATGTAATAGATAATATAGAAGGTCCTGCTACCGGCTCTAGATTCTTAACTGGAAGCTCGGTTTACTATACGAATAAAATTAATACTATATTAGATAACTTTGATCACTACGATCGTCATCTATACTATGAATCAGGTTCAACCTCTTGGCCTAAACAGAATAACTCTAAACCCTACATTCAAGCTACCGGTTCAGCAACAGGTTCATTCTTTACAGAAATAATATTATCTGCAAGTAGCTTTGATCAATCAAACGAAAGTCAACTATTAAATAGTATACCTGAATATTTAAGAGAAGATCCCGATAGTGTTAATTACAACACATTTATTAATATGCTTGCACAGCATTTTGATAATATATGGGTTTATGCCAAAGCTCTCTCTGATAAATACGATAATGATAATAGACTAGAATACGGGATATCTAAAGACTTAGTACAAGATACTTTAAGAAATTTTGGAGTAAAAGTCTATAATAACTTTAGGTCAACTGAAGATTTATTTAAAACATTTACAGGGCAGTTATATGCAAGTGAAAGCATACATCAAACTGTTGTAACGGCTTCAAACAACGTAATATCATTAGAAAATTATAGAAAAGATATAAGTAAAAGAATTTACCATAACTTACCTTACCTACTTAAAACTAAAGGGACAGAGAGAGGATTAAAAGCACTTATAAGCTCCTTCGGAGTACCGACTAATAGTAATTTAAGTATAACAAACTCGGACACTATAAACATACCTGGCTTATATGTAAGAACTATTGGAGGTAATTTTACCTCAGGAAGTCTTAATTTTGGACCTTCTTTTGAGTCTACCTCTTCTATAGCTAAAATAAAAATAGATAATACTGGAAGTATAGTAGCAAGCGGCAGCACCCTCTCTTACTATACGTCAGTCGTTCAAAGAGATAAAAAATACTCAGACGATCTGCATACTGTAGAAGTAGGATTTTCTCCTACATATCTACTAAATGAAAAAATAGTAAGTGCATCCGGACTTACATTTAATATTGATAATTATATAGGAAACCCTAAAGATGCTTATTCGAGTAGCTATGCTACATTAGTAAGTCACTCTAAAGCATTAATTGCACCGGTAATACTTACCTCTAGCAGCTTCTCTGTACTTGGAGATGGATTCAATGTAGGTAACGTATCACATGTGAATAATTTATCTAGTGGTAATTTTCAATATAGAGTTCAACTCAGCCAATCTGCACAAAACTCAGGATCAAATCCTTACAGTCCTAACTCAGATGCCAGTGATATACCAAAAGCTAATAACAGCGGGTATTTAATAGCATCTGGAGGAGGTTATGTTGCTGTTACTAATACTCCAAGTTGGGGCTTAGTACAAGGTAGTACATCTACTTACCTCAATGCTGTTACTAATTCAAACACTCTTACACTTACTCAACCAGCAAGCGGACAAATATACCCAGGTGGTATACTAAGACAAGAAAACGATAGTAGTTATTCTGGGTCTATTAATGGACAGGTAGTAACTGAAGTAAAGCTAGACGGAGCTTCTGACTTTGTAAAACACAACGTTTCTTTTTCAGACTCAAATAATAATATTATAGCGTTTAAAGTAACCGGAGGACCTCATACTATACCGGCCGGCGTTCAAATATCTATAAGTCAAACTCAATGGGAACTAGAAACTGATTCAAAAATAGACGAAACAGTTTATACTAAATCTGGTTCCCATAACCGCCCTAACATGTTTGGGTATGCTTTAAATGATACAACAACACCTGCAGGATTACTTTCTTCACCCTATAAGTCTCACCATTACGGTGAATTTGTAAGATCTCTTAAATTTTACGATAACGTATTATTTAAGATGATAAAAGATTTCGTACCTGCTAGATCTAATATCAATACAGGTATAATTATAAAACCTCATTTATTAGAAAGAAATAAACTTAAACAAGTTCAATTAAGTCAAAGTTTCCACTACTATAGTTCTTCTACAGAAACTAATGATACTACTGGTAGTGCAGGAGGATCATATACAGACCTTTTAGGCAACGAATTAACAAGTGCGTTAACTGCAAGCTATACAGAAAGTATAGTAACACCAGTCGGAGAACTAAATTATACATACCACCTTAAAGAAAGAGCAAGATATGACGGTGAACTAAGTGGTAGCTATATACAATTAGTAAAGACTGATGGAGACTTAAATGACGATAATACTTGGAAGTATAAAAGTGATACAACAGTCTCTTATAAAGGAGAGTTAGTTGAACTTATTACTTGCCCCACAGTCACAACTACCACACTTAATAACACTACCCTACTTACTATTAATGCAACCGGTAGTATGAACTTTGGTAATAATGCTGCAAGAGGGTTTGTATTCTCTTCTACAACTACTACCCCGACTATAGATGACACTAGTAGCTTTCACAGTTCTGGTTCAACTTCATTCAGCATGAGTTTAAATAACCTTCAAACTGGTAGTTGGTACGTAAGAGGGTATGCTCAAACAGAAGACTGTGGTATAATCTACGGTGATATCCAAAATTTATCTATTACATGCCCTACAGTATCAACTAGTACTGAAAGCTCTATAGGCTCTGGTAGTTTTATAGCTAACGGTAACTACAGTGATTTAGGTACAGGGGCATTTATATCAAAAGGATTTATATTTTGGTCTGGCTCAGCTACCGCTTTAGAAATAGGAAACGGAAACATTATATCAAGATCAATAGATACTAATTCTTCTACTGGTGCTTATTCTTTCTTATTTGCAGATGGACCAGAACATACTGTTTCTGATGACAGTGCGTACTACTATAGAGCATACGCTAGTAGTAGTATATGCACAGCATATGGTAATGTAGAAGCAGTAACAACAGTAGATGAAGTACAAACTTTAGCAACCGCAAGCTTCTTTGTATCGACTGATACGTTTGCTAATGTAGCAGGTCTTCAAGCAAGTCAAGTTTGTGGACTAGGCGGCAGTAATTATAACCCTAATATAAGTGCAGCAGTTAGTATAAAAGTTTATGCTTCAGCTTCAGCAATGCCAGGAGGTATTGTAGACACCCTAAGTACAGGTGATCAAATATTCTACGCTGAGGGTGCTAATGCCGGCTTACCTCTTAACGATGTAAATTCAGCTGCTAGATTATTTGGATTAGGAAATGTAAACGGTCATAGACCAACTTTCTGGGCTCTTATAGAAGGAGTCGGCGGTGGAGCAAATAACGGTAAAATTATAACCGACCCAGGCGAGTATCCAGGTAACCCAGGTATATTCTCTACCGGTAGTATATGTACTGTATAATTAAATAAAAATGGCAACTAAACAACAAGTCAACGATTTTATCAACACAGCGCCAGAATCTGGAGAAGCAAGATTTCTATGGTCAGGCTCAACAGGTGCAGATACCTCAGTTACAGCATCTGTAGTTGGAATGACTATAAGTATATTTGACTGCAATGGTAACAGCAGAGCTGAATCCATATCTAATTTATCTTTATTTACTATTGGTAGTGATACTTTGAGTACATTTAATAAACAAGATAAAACTAATTACTTTTACTATGAAGTAGTTCCTACTGTGACAGGTTCTCTAGCAGATGCAGAAGGAGCTTGTACTGAAACAAGTTTAACTCCACCACCTAAAATTACTACTTTTAAGAATAGTGAATATAACGCTGTTTTTAATAACGCAGTAAATATAAGACGAATTCAAAGATATGAAACAGGTTCAAGCGGATTTTCCAATGGAGTATTTGAATTAGTAAAAACAAATAGTCAATTAACACCTCAGAACCTAAATGCAGTTATGAGCGGATCTGCTGCAACAGCATCATTTCAAGAGTCTAATATCTATAGTAAGTCTTGGACTTTACCTAGATACGAAGGCTCTAAACTAAGTAGCGGTAGTTTATTTTATAATGATCCTGCTTTATCTTTTAAAGGATTCAACGCTATAAAATATAAACTGACTGAATCTTCTAGTGCTATAAGATCTCAATCTAATGTTGAAACAGAGCTATTTTACTTTAATCCTCCATTTGCTACTTTAAGATCAGGATTGAGAGGATATTTTCAAGGAAGCGAAACTGATATACCTCCTTCATCTCAACCCGTATATGAACTAGTTGGTAAAGAGTTTAAACGTATAACTAAATCTAAACTTTATTTACCAAATACTGATGACGTAATAAGAGTAGAAGGTTATCAAGCTTTCTATGAAGCAAATCCATCTACTAACCCTGGAGTACAGTCTGGTGATAATATCTTTACAGTAATGATAGAAACATTAGATAATCAAGACTTTTATCGATACTATAACGAATCTAACAGTTTAGTAGGTCCGTTTGAATTGAGAGCAGGTGATGGAGCAGATGTAATTAAAGTCAGTGGGTCTTATATAGCTTCTTTAAATGAATATGCTCTAGACGTTATAGATAGTGGCAGAACTAACGCTGCTATTATTAATGATGGTAGAAATGAACTCACTAATGTTAAAACATTCTATGAAATACTTTCAAGCTCGAATAACTTACTATAAAACTTTAAACTAATATATTTATATAAAAGAACAAAAACAAAATGGGATATTTAAATAACAGTGTCGTAACAGTCGACGCAATTTTAACAAAAAAAGGAAGAGAGCTTCTTGCAAGAGGAGATGGCTCATTCAAAATCACACAGTTTGCTTTAGCGGACGATGAAATAGACTACACTCTATATAACCCAGATCATGCATCAGGTTCAGCGTTCTACGGTCAAGCAATAGAAAACATGCCACTACTAGAAGCATTTCCTGATGAAACTCAAGTAATGAAATATAAACTAGCTACACTACCAAGAGGTACATCTAAACTACCGTTGTTAGAAGCTGGTTATGCATCTATAAGTTTGAGACAAGGAGCATCTCTTGCTATTACTCCTCAAACACTAAATTATCTAGGTGCAACTTCTACTTTCGAAGCAGGAGGATATACAGCAACTATAGCGGATGCTAGAGTATTATCTAACTTTACTGGAGTTGGAATAAACACAGATGAAGCAGAAAAGCTTAACACTAAGACAACACTAGGTACTAACGTCTCTAAAACAGTTTTAGGTACATCAATTAACCTTACAGCTACTACGGTAAATACTTTATTCGGTACATCAAGTACAACACTTCAAACTACTGTTACTTTAATAGGTAGAGATAGTGGTGCTAGAGTAACAATACCTGTAACTATAACTAAAGTAAATAACTAATTATGTCATATAGAAGATTCGATCAAGACGATATAGTAGTAAGCGCTGACTCAATAACTTCTCCGGCATGGAGCAACAGTTCAGTTCAATTAACCTCTTTTCATACTTCAAGCCAAACAACAGCAGATAGTGGAAAATACTATTTTAATGTATTTAATAATGCAGATGCTGCTACTCAAGAAATACAATTTTCAGTAGCTTACGGAAATAAAGTCGGTAGCGGTTCAGCTCTATACGACGCAGGAGTAGTAGGTAAAGCATATAGTTCAACAGTTTATGGACAGTTTAGAACACTTATTAACGGTGATGAAGATACTAACTTTACTTTTGATAACAATGGTACTTTAGAAACACCAGACAGTATTTACGCTTTATCAGTTCAAAGAGCTAGATTTAAAGAGAAAATTCTTCCTGGTTCTTTACTTTTAAAACTACGAGGAAACGCTACAGCTGATTTAGCTACTTTACACTTAACAGATAACAGCAAAAATCTTACAGCAGATACATTCACAGATGCAGGAAGAGTATATAGCTTATATTCAGCTTCAGCAGCAGGAGTAGTACATTCTACAACAGTAGAGTACGGAAAATTATACCCAGATATAGGAACTGTTATACTAAACGCTGAGATGCTATCTTCTAGTAATTATCTAGACGTAAGTGCTGGTGCATTAGCGTTTGATAACTCTAACTATAGTACTCACAACCATAACCTTAATTTAATAAACTCTCTTAATTCAGGAAGCCAATTTGTTTTAAGATCTGACGAAACTCTTACTTCAAACTTTATATTTGTGAGAGCAAGAAACAGTGAATTTAATTACTCAACTAACCCGTCTAATATAACAGGTTCAGGAGAATTAAGACATAGCGTTATGATTGACAATCCTCAATCATACTTAACTCAAGTTGGATTATATAATGACAGTAACGACTTACTTGCAGTAGCTAAACTTTCTACTCCTTTATTAAAAGATTTTACAAAAGAAACTTTGATAAGAATCAAGCTTGACTATTAATGAATGAGTGCATACAAAAAATTAAAGTCGCAAGATGCATTTGTATCAACATATGTAGCTAAAAAAAACTGGTACTATTCAGGAAGTGGAGTTATAGACCTTACTCCTCTTGGTATTCAACATATAGCAGCTATATCGGGTTCCTCTCCTTATACGCTAACTAATGATACTGACCACGGTCGTTCAGAAAGTAGAATTAATAATCAAGGTTCTTTTAAAACTAAATTAACTTACAGAAGTTTAGAACAGCTTTACTATAGAGACTATGGTTCGAATGGATCTATTATTGAACCCTACTATAAGACTCAAGCAGAACTTGGTAACTCAATAAACACTTCCTACACTTCTTCTTTAAAGTTATATGATCATTATGAATCTTCAACTCTTATAAGAACAGGCTCAAGAAAGTTAGCCCAATCAGCATCAGTATATTCATTTCCTAGAGATATAATAGGTACTCATATTGAACCTGGGTCGTTTAAAATGATACCGGCATACAATGCTGTAGTTGCAGGAGCACAGGAAGATTATGTAGGTACTGATTATGTAGAAGTTGGATATATAGATGCTGCCGATATTGGTGCTGCAGGCTATTTAAATGGGCTAGAGGCTATAGTAGATGACGGAGAAGGTAATCTTGAATTAATAAATTCTAAACAACACGGTGTTATAGGTAATATTATCTATTCTCATGGTATAGTAATTTTAACTAATAATGATGTAGCTGACTACTTTATCGAAAACCCTCAACTAGGAATACTTTCCTGGAAATCTAATCAACCTATTTATACATATAACTACCACGTTAAAGTTTCAGACTATGAGTTTAACCACACATTAAACCCTTCTGCACTTACCGGTAGTAATAACAGGCTGAGAAACAATGTAAGTGGTTCTGATTTTCAACCATACATTAGTAGCGTAGGTCTTTATAACGACGTAAACGAATTAATAGCAATAGGTAAACTGAGTCAACCACTACATAAACCAGCTGAAACAGAATTAACTATTCAAATTAAATTAGATATATAATGAGTAAACAATTCACTTTAAGATTAGGAAACCCTGATGGAGAACTTACTTATGTACAGCTGGATAACAACCAATCCATTCTTTTAGAAAGTGCCTCGCTAACATATAGCTCAGCTTCTATAAGTGGAAATACTTTAAAACTTTTCTCACTATCTTCTACAGGTAGTATAACTCCTATTACTCATAGTTATGAAATAGTTTCATCTTCTTATGCAGTAACAGCATCTTATGCAATGTCTTCTTCTGTAGAAATAACTAAGGAAGTAAGCTCATCAAACGCTGATACGGCATCCTACTTTGCTGAAGGGATAATAACTGCATCTGCAGTTAACAATATAATTACTTTTACAAAAGATAATAGTAGTACTTTTGATGTTACTATAGATACAGGTTCACTTAAAGCCGGGTTACTGTCTTCATCTGCTCAAATTGCAGAAGATATTTCTGGCTCTTTATCTAATGTAGCTATATCTGCTCTTAATGCCGGTATAGTTTCTGCGTCAGCTCAAGTTAGAGATAGATTAGTTGTTGCTTCTACTTTCAGCTCAGCTTCTAATAAAGCTATTAGAGACACTTTAGACCTAAACCAGTTTATTTTATCTGGGTCAAAACCCGACGCTGATACTTTAATATTACATCCTGCTGGAGGAACTGCTTTAGAATACGTTGTAGGAGGAGGAACAGATGATAGAGTTGATGGATTATTATTAGAGTCTGGTTCAGTAAAATCTCGATTAAATACAGTAGAAGCTATAACTGGATCAATATTAGACGCTACATCATCCTATGCTTTAAAAGCAGACATATCAGGATCCGGCAACGTAAGGTTCGAAGCATTAAACTCAGCTACTTCTTCTTATGCTCTCAAAACTGATATATCTGGTTCAGGTGATGTAAGATTCGAAGCATTAAATGCAGCAACATCATCCTATGCTTTAAAAACTGATATATCTGGATCAGGTAACGTAAGATTTGAAGCATTAAACTCTATAACAGGTTCATTAATAAAAAATGCAGCTTTATCTGGTTCGACTACTAACACAATAAGATTTACTAAACAAGACGACTCTACTATAGATCTTACTATAGCTACTAGCTCTATCTCGATTGATGGCTTACTTTCTTCCTCTGCTCAAATTGCTGAAGATATTTCAGGCTCCGGTAACGTAAGATTCGAAGCATTAAATGCAGCTACCTCTTCTTATGCAACTAAACTAGATATGAATCTAGTATCAGGATCAGGAATAATAAATGCAGCATTATCCGGTTCTACTACTAATACAATAAGGTTTACCCAACAAGACCAGAGTACTATAGATCTTACTATAGTTACTAGTTCTGTCTCGATCGATGGATTACTATCTTCTTCTGCACAAATAGCTGGAGATATATCCGGTTCAGGTAACGTTAGATTTGAAGCTCTAAATGCAGCTACATCTTCTTACCTACTTAATACTACAGATACATTAACAGGTAACCTTACCGTAACAGGTGACATAACAGCCAATAAAATTACAACTAATATAGTTACCTCGTCTATAGCCTTTACTTCAGGTTCGAATAAATTTGGAGACAATCAAGTAGACAAACATATGTTTACTGGTTCAGTCCAGATATCTCAATCACTAGACATAACCGGTTCATTAACTCTGAACGGAGTAGCTATAACGACAGGGTCAAACACAGTACTTAATATAATAGAAGGTGGCGGTATAAATGTTTCCAACAGTAGCGGTATATTTACCGTATCAGCTGAAGCAGCATCCGCAACTAATGCCGGTATAACTGAATATGCTAGTACCACCGAAATGACCGAAGGTACATCCACTACTAGAGCTGTTACACCAGCTAACTACTTATCCCGCTCAACAGACTTAGATGTATTAAACATATCCGGAATACTAACAGCAACAAGCTCATACTATAACTCTTCTTCAATAAGCGAGGACACTCTTTTACTGATTACCAGTACTACAACTCATTCGTTATCTGGAGACTTTACGGATACAAATACTTTCAGAACTGTTAAAGTAGATACTAATAACGATGGAACAGCAAATACAACCCTCGGTTCAACAGAAGAACTTCAGCTTGTTGGAGGCTCTAATGTAACCTTAGCAGAATCTGCAGGGAAAGTAACTATTACAGCAGCAGGAACAGCAGCAACAAATTTAGGTAAAACCACAGCAACTGGCCAAATTACCATTACCTCTTCTACTGGAGACGATGTAATTGTTGGAGAAGCAACTGGTACTATCGCTGGTTTAATGAGTACTACTCATCATGACAAATTAGACGGTATTGAAGCTAATGCTAATAACTATAGCCACCCTGACCACTCAGGAGATGCAACATCAGATGGAGATGGAGCAATTACTATCGCTAACGATGCAGTAACATATGCTAAAATGCAAAACGTTTCTGCTACCAATAGAATTTTAGGTAGAGATACAGACGGTGCAGGAAACGTTGAAGAAATTACTCCAGCTAACCTTAGAACAATGATTAACGTTGCAGACGGAGCTAATAATTATAGCCACCCTAATCACACTGGGGATGTAACATCCTCAGGGGACGGAGCTACTACTATCGCAAATGATAAAGTAACATATGCTAAGATGCAAAATATACCTACTGCAAATATTTTAGGTAGGGTAACAGCAGGTACTGGAAACGTAGAAGATCTAACAGCAACTCAAGTAAGAACATTACTTAACGTTGCAGATGGAGCTACTAATGTAACTAACAATAACCAAATTACTAACGGAGCAGGG
>Ga0208767_1001100_pt1 | contig 21634 bp, 17 predicted proteins | sample VirMetDEL_Mar_21_FD_184514 | JGI IMG/M metagenome (GOLD analysis project Ga0208767, IMG submission 184514) | Aqueous microbial communities from the Delaware River and Bay under freshwater to marine salinity gradient to study organic matter... | ecosystem: Environmental > Aquatic > Marine >... | reverse complement strand
CGTTGATAGCTTTAGTGAGTGTATGTTTCTGCTTCTTAGCGGATGCGGCGTAGGTTACTCTGTACAAAAACACCATATAAAGTCATTACCTGAAGTTATAAAACCTTTTGAGGTAAGAACTAGAAGATTTGTTATTGGTGATAGTATTGAAGGTTGGTCAGACGCTGTTAAAGTTTTAATCAAGTCTTATTTAGGCTCTAAGAGATCATCTAAGGTCAAGTTTGATTATTCTGATATTAGACCAAAGGGCGCAAGACTTGTGACCTCTGGTGGAAAAGCACCTGGACCACAACCGTTAAAAGAATGTTTATTAAAAATTAAAGGAATATTAGATGCGAAAGAAGATGGAAGTAAATTATCAACGTTGGAAGTCCACGATATTGTCTGCTATATCGCGGATGCTGTTCTTGCTGGAGGAATCAGACGCGCCGCTCTTATATCATTATTTTCAGCGTATGATGAAGAAATGATTTCGTGTAAATCAGGTAACTGGTGGGAAACAGATCCACAACGAGGTAGAGCTAATAACTCTGCTGTACTTATAAGACATAAAATTACTAAAGAGTTTTTCACACAGCTGTGGAAACGCATAGAGTTGTCAGGTTCTGGAGAGCCGGGTATCTATTTCAATAATGACAAGGACTGGGGTACTAATCCTTGCTGCGAAATAGCTTTACGTCCTTTCCAGTTCTGCAACCTGTGTGAAGTTAATGTGTCTAATGTAGTTGATCAAGACGATTATAATGCTAGAGTTAAAGCTGCGGCATTTATAGGAACTTTACAAGCTGGATATACTGAATTTCATTACTTAAGAGAAATATGGCAAGAAACAACAGAACGAGATGCTCTTATCGGTGTGTCCATGACAGGGATCGGGAGTGCCGCTGTGCTCCAAATGGATATGAAGGAAGGTGCAAATATCGTAAAACAAGAAAATGCACGAGTTGCAAAATTAATAGGTATAAACAAAGCAGCGCGTACAACGTGCGTGAAACCAGCGGGAACAACTTCGTTAGTGCTAGGTACATCTTCGGGTATACATGCATGGCACAACGACTACTACACTCGTAGATTACGAGTTGGTAAAAACGAAGCTATATATAAATACCTAAAACAAAACCACTCTGAACTTGTTGAAGATGAATACTTCAGACCACACGATACTGCTGTGATCGAAATACCTCAGTCTTCACCTGAAGGTTCAATATTAAGAACTGAGTCTGCCTTTGACTTACTCGAAAGAGTTAAGAAAGTTGCTACCGAATGGGTGTCACCTGGTCATAGAACTGGAAGTAACACTCACAATGTGTCTGCAACAATAAGTTTAAAGAAAGATGATTGGGATAAAGCAGGTAAATGGATGTGGGAAAATAGAGATTGCTACAACGGTCTCTCTGTATTACCTTATGACGGTGGTACATATACTCAAGCTCCTTTTGAAGATATAACTAAAAAAGAGTTTGGTAAGTCAGTTAAGTTATTACAAGATATTAATCTTGAAAATGTAGTAGAACAAACTGACGAAACTGATCTATCTGGCGAGTTGGCCTGTGCTGGTGGATCTTGTGAAATAACAGGCCTTTAATTAAAACAATTATTATGAAAAAAATGTTAATGAGTTTAACTTTAGCTGTACTATGTACTGTTGCTGTTAACGCACAAAATGTAAAAGGTGACTGGTACGTTGGTACTGGTGACATCGCTAACACCGCTTGGACTGAGTGGTCTATAGCTCCAACTGTAGGTTATGCAATAGCTGATAAGTTTATGGTTGGTTGTAACGTATCTCAAGCAGACTCGTCTGCAGAAATGGTACTAGATGCACATGTTAGATATTTCTACAACGGATTATTTGGATATGTATCTGCTCCTAACTTAGATACTGATAGACTAACTATTGGTGTTGGTAAAATGTTTACGTTCCACAGAGGAATATACATTGACCCAAAAGTTGTGTATAACACAAGCGAAAAGACAACTAACTTAATGTTAGGCGTTGGCCTTAAATTTTAGTATTAACTTAAAACAATAAACAATTATGGATAAAGTAATAAAGTATTTAACAGGATTTTTTGCGGGATTAGTTTCGGTTATGATGGCTATCGTACCAGTAACAATCTTATGGACATTATTAACAGGAACATCAGTGTTTGGTATGAATATCATAACAAACTTTATGGATATGGTAAATCAATTAGGAGCTAACGGTTTTGTTGGTTTGTTATCATTGATATTTATCATGTACTTCTTTCTGTGTGATGTCTGTGTGAAAGGAAAATAAATTATAAATCAATTAAATTAAATTAAATTATGAGTTTTAATAAATGTGCAGGAATATATGATCAATTACAAGATCTAGTAAATGACACTCAGTCAGACATGACTAAGTTTGTAGAGGGTAACAACTCTGCAGGAACAAGAGTCAGAAAAGCAATGCAAGCCATTAAAGGTCTTGCTCAGGAACTAAGAGTTGAGGTTCAAAACCAGAAAAATTCTCAGTTTTAAATTTTGTTTGTTAATTAAGAAAGGGAGCTTAACGGCTCCCTTTTTTTATATTGCTATCGAAAAGATAGTGATCATAAGTACAATGTATATTACTGAACTAAGATCTGTTTGTTTTGTTTCCATGATTGTATAATCACTAAACAAATTATATAATTTATGCATATATATGTTAAGAAATTGTTAATTATTCAGGCATTATCATTCGTTGGTTTCCGCTTCCAGGTTTTGACTTGCTAGATTTTTCCTTATTATCTTGTTGTAATTTTTGTGTAGCTTTCTTATCTCTTGCACTTTTCCACATATCTCCTTTGCCAGGGTTTTTTATAGCAGCACTAAAACCATAGCCTCTTGCTGGTACATTCATATCGTGACCAACAGGCGTAGAATTTACCGTAGTATCTTCGTTGTAAGCGTAATTAGTAGAATCTTTACGTACTTCCCTATCTACTTTTAATGGAGAGTCTGCGTTGCATTTACAACTTTTACCGTAAAAAGAACTTCCTTTCATTTTATATTTCATATTACCATGTATTTAGTTTTACCATTTTCTTTATATGCTTTCAAGCATCTGTTTCTATTTTCTTCCGGTGATACGTAACTAACATGTACCCAGTTAGGATTTTTATCATCTCCAAACTCCCATATCATTTGATCAAAGTCTAAGTTCTTTTTTATCCACTTAAACATTTGAGCATTAGTTTTATGTCCATAAGTATCGTCTATATCTATTGCTTGGCCTTTACAGTGTTGTGATTTTAAACTTCCACCAATAGCTTTGTTTAACTGTCTACATCTATAAAAGCTATTTATCTTAATTGGTTTTTTAACCCAAGCCCTTAAAGGTTCAAACACCTCTTCTGCTAGCAATTGCATATAGTAAAGTTGATCTTCATCTGGTTGGTTGTGTATGTCTAACCTTAAAGCTGTTCTACTATATGTTCCCTCTTTATCGCTTATATGCTTACTTATCATGTCTTAAATATTTTTCTGTGCTACCATCATCATAGATGTATATTAAAACTCCTTTTCTTTGATCTTTCATAACAGGTCTACCTAATATATCTGTTATAGCTACTAACTTCTTTTCTGATGTTCTAAATGGCAGAGGACCAATCCAAGTTCCTTCGCAATAATCATATGTAGCTTGACATATATCGTCCCACTCAACATCACAACAAAACTCATCAACGTCTATAACCCAAGCGTAGCAAGGATCGTTTAGCCAATAGGGTATACTGTCGCCAGTAATACAACCTGCACTATAACGACAAGATAAAGAATCGTCAGTATTAGCATTTGGATTATAGTTATACGCCGTTTGATCCATGCAACCCACAATGATAGAAATACACGAACCGTTATCCGTGTTAGCCAATGGGTCAAAGTTAAGAGCCAAACTATCCATACACCCATAAACATAAGCAATACAACTAAAGTCCTCCGTGTTCGCGAGTGCGTTATAGTTAAGCGCAGAAGGGTCTGTGCAACCATATATGTAAGGAATACAAGAATTGTTATCAGCATTAGCTAGTGGATTATAATTGAAAGCTGTACTGTCTGTACAACCATAAATAAAAGGTATACACGATCCATTATCTACGTTTGCTAATTGATCGTAGTTAAACATTGTTGGGTCTGTACAACCGTAAACAACAGCAATACAACTACCATCATCAATATTTGCTTGTGGCATAAAGTTGAAAGCTAAAGGATCTGTACAGCCAAAAATTGGAAACACACAACTGTTATCGTCTGTGTTCGCTAAAGTGTCGTAGTTTAAAGCTGTAGGATTTGTACAACCATACACAAACGGAATACAAGTATCTGGTGTGTTTGCTAATACATTATAGTTAAATGCAAAAGCGTCCATGCAACCCATAACTATAGGTAAACAACCACCATTATCTACATTAGCTAGGCTATCATAGTTAAATGCTGTTGAGTCAGTACAACCAAACATAGCTAGCGTTTCACAGCTATCTTGTATGTTTATGTCTGTGTAATAAGCATTGGCTGTATCAACATGGTACTCTAAGTATGCTGGAGATATACAACCAGGATAATAGTAACAGTCATCAGCTGTGTTAGCAGTGTCGATGTAATTAAAAGCTAAACTATCTAAGCAGCCATATACAATTTCTTCACAAGTATTACCACAATATGTATTTGCCTCGTACATAAAAAATGGTACAATAAATGGTGGCTGTATACTTATTATAGTATCTTCATCTGGCCCTATTAATGTAAAGCCACACTCAATAGCTGTTGCTTGTGCTTGTTGACTAACAAATAGTTTTGCATATACAGGTGAAGGAGCAAACAGGTCTATTGTAAAAGCTTGGTTGAAACTAGAGTTGGTCATATAGAATATAGATGTATCTGCATCTTGCCATATCTCTAATCTTGTAGCTACCCAACCATTACCAACTAAGTCGTGTAATATTAGATCGTAAGTACACTGATCAATATCGTCCATTGTGTTTGCTAAAGGATCGTAGTTGTACATTGTACTATCTGTACAACCATATATTTTTAAAGTAGCACAGCTACTATCATCTACAGTGGCTAAAGGATCATACTCTACAAAATCGTCGTCCATACAGCCATATACTGGAGGAGGTGGTACACATGTATCAGAGATAAATACGTGAGCGGAATCTTGCCCGAAGCTAGGATCAACCCCGTAAACTACGGTATCGCCGCATTGCATTACATAATACGAACCATCTTGTCCTCCCCATAATGTACCTTCTAAACCATCACCGTATAAATCATATATGGTAAAAGTTAACTCTCCAGGAGGTAAACAAGCAAACTGAAACTGTGGCTCGTAATCTGGTACATTGTTATAAGGTCCACCTGAAAATACTATGTTACCTAGACTGTCAGTTATTGTCCAGCTAGTTTCTTCAGGGTATTGGTCTAAATTTATATTAACTAATGTTGGTACACATGGTCCTGGTGGAGGTGGAGGTGGCGGTGGCAAACAACTTGGTACTTGCCTGTTGGAGTACACACCTGACTGAAAGTTAGGATTAGGATAGTTAATTATAGTATCACCACAAACAGTTACATAATAACTACCGTTCATACCATCACCATAAGTATCTCTCATTAAAAATGTAATATCAGCTATGCTATCGTTTATATAACAAGTGTCAGTGTAACTAGTGTTAGGTGATGTATAATAGCCGGCTGGCACCATAGCAATAGTATCGCCATTTAAACTATCAGCAAATAAAGTCCAATATGTTTCTGTAGGGTATTGATCTGTAGTTACATGTATTACACACTCTTTCTGTGCAAGTGTTATAATAGGTAATAATAGTAGTAATAATATTTTTTTCATTCTTTTATCTTAATTGTTATATCGTGAGGTGCATATTCATTGCCACCAAAATAAGGGTATAAGTAATATCTTTTAATTAAACCCCAGTTTCCTTCCGGTCTTCTTCTAACCATTGTTGTATCACCATCTATAGTTATAATATAGTAAAACGTTTTAATATCTATTGTAGCGTTATAAACAACATTTGGTTCTATAATTCTTATTGTTTCAGCACTATGTCTACCTTCTTCATGTCTTAACCAGCAAAGCTCTATTTCATTATTTAAATATCTCCAACCTAATCTTATAGAGTATTTTTGATGTCTAACGCCAAAATCACTAAAGCCGTAAATTTTATTTACGTCATGCTGGTTTTCTGGTATCTCACTAGTATAAATAGCAGACTCGTCTAGTATAAAATCAAATGTTATTCTTGAGTTTGTAGGGTGGTTAAAGTAACTTCCAGAACTATGCTCACCTTCAGGTATAACGTAAGTCCTAAAACCTAGATCGTCAGTTTCTTTAGCACAAGATACAAATAATAGTATTAATAATAACCTTAGCAGTTCCACCTACGTCTAGCAGCTCTACCTCTTTCACCGTCCCAACTTTTAGATCTTGCGCAAAATGATTTTCTACGTTTAGCAGCTTTACTACCTTTTTTTAACTTTGAAGGATCTGTAGTTACAGCTGTTTTTAATTTACTACCAGGGTTTTTAGCTTTATAAGAGTCAACACCTTTTTGTGTCATACCTCCACCAGCATCAGCACCTGTACCAGTTGGCTTAGCTTTATTAAAGTTTTTACCAGGACCAATAGTTTTTCTTACATCATCTTTTAAAGGCGAGCTATATAAACTCGGCCCACTCATTTTAAAAGCCATTACTCTTTAGTACAACTTCCTTTAGCACAAGGCTTTGTTCCTTTTACTCTTTTGTAACCGTCCCAACAATTACAATCTTTTTTAAGCATTGGACTTGATGTCATTTTTGTTGGCGAAGGTATTACTCCTCTACCGATTAATACATCTTTCTTTGTAATCTTTCCATCACCAGAAAGATCTTCCATTCTTGCTGGGCTTTTACACCCGTATTTTTTCATTGGTGACCCGTACAGGGCGGATCCTTTCATCTTAAATGCCATGTTGTTTGTTTTTAAAAATCACTCATTAATAATTCGTCTATTGCAGCTTGCATATCTTTTCTAGTAGCTACCATACTAAAAGATATATCAGCTTGAAATCGTTTAACTTCCTCACCGTCTTTAAATATAACAACAGTAGGAACTATAACGATCTGATGCTTCTCTTGTAACTTAGGTGACTTAGCTATGTCAACATAAACTATATCACAGTCAGTTAGTTTGCCAATGTACTTAACCTTGTTTGGATCGTTCCATTCAGCGTTAAAATGTGTTACGACTACTTGTGAACTAGCGTTTAAACTAAATACCGCTAGAAGTATTAGTAATATATTTTTCATTTAATTTATCTTAATTTATCAATTTTATCTTCCATTCTTCTTATATCAATCTTTAACTCTTCTACAGCTTTTTCTGTGTTAGATATAGATTGTCTTACATTAATATCTTTCATATTAAACTCCATGCGAGTAATGTCTGGTTTTGGTAACTCTTTTGCTTCTGCTATATCAGCTTGTAAAGCAAACCACATACCTATTATAGTTGCCATAGTAAAACCTACAGCTATCATAGTTTTTATACTTATAGTAAAACCAGTGTTTTCGTTTAATTCTTTTGCCATTATCTTATTATGTAATTTATTCCTAACTTAAAGTCGTACCACTCTCTGTTCCAGTACTTATTATATTTTCCTTCTGTAAACACACCTATTCTATTTGTTATTTTTGTTCCAAATATTATACCACCAGAATAATCTAACCACTGACCATTGTTAAACGCATGATAAGAAAACTCTCCACCTTGATCTAGGTGATATGGCATTAAGTTTGCCCAAGCATGTGTCCAAAATGTTTTAGTATAATGATAATAATCAAAACCAATAACTATAGAATGTTGTATCATTAAATCTAACTCGTTACGTTTTCTTTCAGTGTAATCTGATAAAACTGTAGGTATTACAACCTCTTCCCAAATCTCTTTACTTGTTGCAACGAGCTCTCCATTAGGAGAAAAATACTCACTAGCAGCTACATTTACGTTATAACCCTCTTGTAGTGCTAGGTAAGTGTAATGTATATTGCCATTGCTGAGCACCCATTCTGCTAAAGGATCATAACCATACGGTTCTGATAATCTTTGAGCAAGTCCAGCATTAAAAGACAATTTGTCATTAACTTTATACCTGTATCTTTCTGATGTTTCGAAGTATTTTATATCCGCAAAACCATCTTCTAAGTATTCACCTTTTAGTATGTACTTGTTATCTACATACCTAATAAAATGATGTTGATCTAAATATTCATTACCTTGCTGTCTAGTATAATCAACTTCAAATAAAAATTCTAAACCTTTTACTTTACCAACGTTAGCACCATCAGACCAAGAGTCTTCCGTACCATCATAAAATGTTTGTGCTCTATTTTCATAACCAAACCTTGCAATTTTTCTAACACCAAAAGCTATATTGTAATCAAAAGGTGTTTTTATAGTTGCTGTTTCTAAACCGTTATTAACAGAAAAAGTTTCTACATCTGATATAGAAGTACCCCCACTTGCAGCGCCATAAAACGTAGCAAATTTAAAATATTTTTTAAAATCAACTTGACTACAACATTTTTTTGGAGCAGCACAAGCTGTTAATATCATTAACGATATAATTAGTAGTTTCTTCATAGTTTATAAATCACTTGTAAATTTAATATTTTACTGGTGAGAGTAACATCTTCCAGATTTATTTTCAGTTCTGTTTTTACATCTAGGTCCTTTACCTTTTCTAGTTCTAGCAGAACATTGAACTTCTCTAGCCTCTTTTTCTTTTCTTAACCTTTCTTTTTCTTTTTTCTTTTCTTCTTTTTTCTTTTGTTTCTCTTCTTCTTTTCTTTTCTTAATTCTTTCTGAAGAAGCTTCAACAGCTTTGTTTTTAACATCTAGATCCCAAGTGTTCCAACCCATCATCAAAGCTATTCGTTGCCAAGTAGCGTTATCAGCATTTAAAGCTTCAGATATATTTTGAGCTTTTTGAACAGCTCTATCTAAAGGAACGTTTGTTGAGAAAGAAACAAAATGACCAATACTATTCCACAAAGGATTATTTATATCAAACATAGACATGTCTTTTATATTCTCACCTTTAAACTTTAAAGTTTTTAAACCACTGTTAAGCTTTCTAGCTTTTGACCCAATTGGTGGAGATAAGTTTAAAAATTGTAATACAACTTTACCTTCATCAGCGCTCCAACCTTTGTCGCTTTCAGACATAGCTTTCATTATTATATTCTTTATAGTAGAAACTACAGCGCCACCAACACCAGTACCTCTAAGAACAGAATCAAGCATTGAGTTTGCTATACCTATTTCTTTTTCAATTAATTTTTCCTCGTCGTCATCACCGCTAAACGCTATAGCAAACAACCCTTTTTGTAACGCAGCAAATATTGCATTTTGAATAGCACCGTAATATATTATTTTAGATATGTTTGTTTTCATATCACCTCTACCGTTTGCTAAATCAAGTGTTGCTTTTTTAATTAACCTAGTGTACTGCATTGGTGTATTTTGAAATGCAAGTATTAATCTACCTAGTGGAGAAGCTTGTTGTGATGAAATCATATCAGGTCTAGATGATTGTTGAGTCTCTTCTGCTATAGCTTGAAACTCTTGAAAAGCTTGTTTCTTAGCATCTACCTCACTTACACCTTGCTTTATAAGATCATTAACTCTATTTCTGTAAAATGTAGCACCACCAGAAGCAATAGCAAAACTATCCGCAATTTGTGTAGGTAAAAAACCCATTTTCATTAACTTAGCAAACACAGCTTTTACAGGTGTTTTAGAACCAGAAGCTGCTTCAGCAAGTTCAGCGTGACTAACAGATGTTTTTAAGCCAGATCTTCTTTGCTGTAACATATCAGAGTTAAATATCATACTAAAGTCTTTCCAAAACTGTGGTTGATTAGCAAAAGCCATACCAGCTTTCAATGGATTATTAAAACTCCAGTTTACAAAATTCACAGTAGACAATGTTTGTAGCACTGCTGATCTCATGTTAAAGAACATGATTGCACCAACAGAGTTGTTTACCCAGTTAGCAAATCTATTAGTTAATCTATTACCACCAAAGTTTCTATTAGTACCATTTTCCATACGCCACAACATATCAGTCAAAGCTTCTCTGTATTTAGTACCATATACAGCTTCTATTTTGTTCATGTTTTCTCCAACAAGTTTGCCGTTTTCCCACTCTCCAAATATTTGTTTTCTGTTTTCTATAAACTCTGCCAAAGCATCTTTTCTATTTGCACCTTCACTCATGTTATATAAATCAGAAGCTATAGTTTCTGTAGTCCAATATGGACCTGGCTGAGGATATATACCACCAGCAACTTTGTTTAAACCATCAGCATAAGCCGCTAAGTCAGGATTACTTTCAACAGCTTTTATCATATTTGCAAGGTCTGTTTTAGATATACCTGGAATATCGTAGCCTAGCTTATTCCAATTATAAACCCTAGCAGCTGTATCATAAGTAAAATCCCCTGTAGGTATTGTCTTTTTTAGTAATTTGTTTATACCTTTAAACTGTTTGTTTAACGCTTTTAAATCGTTAGATATTCTATTTTTTGCAGCATCCATAGCTCTAATACCTTTAGCAAAAGGATCCATTAAAGCTTCTTTAAAAAACTGTAACTGAGCTTCTCCTTTTTTACCTTTACCTAAAAACTTATAAAGTAAACCTTTAAAATCTTCAGCCGATGCTGGTATAAACCAATCAAACTTTCCTTTTTGTGCACCACGTTTTCTAGCTTTAGCATCTGAGAATGTAGCTTCTTTTCTTATGCCTTTGACGTCTTCTAATATTTGGTTAAACTCATTAGACATTTTACTATAGTAAACTGTTTTAGCTTGTTGTACTTTAGACTTAACATCCATTTGATCTAACACGTTTTTAACAACTTGAACATTTTGAAGCGCATCGTCAGCAAAGTATATATCATTATAACCTTGACCAACTTTTTCAGCTATCCAAAGTGCTTTAGCTTCTGCTGTAGAGTTTGCTAAACCAGTTATATTGTCTAAAGGTATTTTTAAACCATTTGCTTGTAAGAAAGCGTGTATAGCTGGTGCAGACTCTGCTGGTCTTGCAGTTAGCACAAACATATTTTTAGGACCAAACTTACCTTGTAGCTTCATTGCTTTATTAAACAACGGTGCAATTTTACCATCAATAACCTCGTTAAACTGTGAAAAGTCAAACGTAGTTCCTTGACCCAACATTTCTTGATAGTTTTTAGCGTATTGTGCTGGCGTTAAAGAACCTTTAGTTCCATCAGACTTTGTGTATAATATTTTTGATTTACTAGTGGCTAGTGTATCATCAAAATCTAATATAGTAATTCCCTTTGACGGGTTGTTAGGTTTTTTAGAAAACATTATAGCACTGTCTATTTTTGCTACAGTTTGTAGTTGTTGATCTAAAGTCATATCATTACTTAACATAGGGTATGCATTAACTAAACTATTTTTAACATTGTTTATGTCATTAATGTTTTCCATAGTTTTTATAAGCTCAACAGCTGCTATTTTAGCCTCTGTTTGATTAGCAAGACTAGTTTTACCTATCAACTTACCAAAAGCTTCTCTAGCATCTACATTGTCAAACAGTGTGTCTTGATTTTTAGAAAAGTAATTAGTATTTTCTACGCCCATAACAGCCTTAACATCTTGAGCAAAAGGAGCTAAAGAACCGTCACCAATGTCTTTTAGTACTAATTCCGATGCAATAGATCTATCTAAAGTAGTTCCATACTCAAACATTAGTAAATCTCTTGCTATCATAGGATCTACTTCTGTAAATCTAACCTCTATAGGCATACCATCTCTGTATATAGGGGTTGTACCTGTTTTACCCCAAGCGTTGTCAATTATAATTCTTTGATCTTCATTTAAAGCTGTTTGGTTATAATGTTTTAATTGCAGGTCTATATCTCCTTTAAACGAGTCAGCAAGTATAGAGTTTAACACCTGAGCATTTAAAGCCATGTTAGCTTTGTCATGTTCACTGTGATATGGTTTTTGTATTACCTTACCACTTTTCATAACTTTAGAGTTTTCAACACCAGGTGTCATTGACATCGACGTTATACCCGCTGCCATTCTAGATAAACCCTTAGCTCTACTAGATTGTTGTTTTAGAGTTGTTACTATAAACTTACCTCTCTTTGTTTGCTCTGCTTTTGTTATACCAGGTTCGTTGTAATAATCATTCATAACAGAATAAAACTCTTTTAAAGCAGCTTTGTTTTGAATAGGATCAACAGCTTTTTTACCTTTTCTAGTTGGGTTTAGTGATTCACTTAGTATAGATCTAACCTCTTTCATTATAGCTTGAGCTTTCTTTATACCTTTAAGGCTTGGATCTATATTTAAAGCAACGTCAGTTAGTTTTTTAAACATAGTTGAGTCATAATTAACTTTGCTATAATCAACTGTTGTCGAAGGTCCAGCATCTCCTCTGCTTTCTCTTTCGGAAACAATTTCATTAACCATAGCATCTACTTGACTACCAGTAAAAAAATCACCTCTTTTTACACTACCATTTTGCAAAGCATATTTTACAACAGCTGGATTTTGTAGCGCAGCCGTAGGTAGTGTTTTTAAAAAGTCAATAGTTGACTCTGTATAATTTTTTATATCATTTTCAGTATTATTTCTATAATACATTAAGTCTTGTCTGCCAATTAGTTTTAATTGATCTTTCCAATTGCTTTCTGTAAAAACCTCTCCTTCAACAATTTTATCGCTAACTCTTCTCCATTGCTCTGGTGTTATAACTTCTTGGTTTTGATACTTACCAATTTCAGCATTAACAACTTCTATCATATTACCAAAGTTTTCAACTGGAATACCATAGACCTCTGAAGCAACTTGAACTACAGTTTCTGGAAAAGCTTGTATAGATCTATTGTTAGACATAACATTTGAAAAAGCTTCCCAAGCTTGTGGTGTTGCATTTTTCATAGCAACAGTTTTACCGTTCATCATTGGAACCTTAGCAAAATACAAATCAGACTTACCATCACCAACAGCTTTTATAACGCTAAAAGGATTTTCTGCTTTCATTAAAGCGTCTTGTCTTACCGCTTGGTTAGATGCTAGCATTGCATTTTGTATAACAAAGCTTCTAAGCATACCATCTACACCTCTAGCAGCATTGTTTGGTTTTCCTCTATATATACCTAGGTTTTCTTGTACATGCGCTTTGTTTATACCTTTTTGTTTTACTTGAAGAGGTAAACCAGCTCTACTTCCTGTTTTTGCTGCTTTAGCTGCAGCTGTTTTTTTATACAATAAATCTGTGTTTCCTGTTTCAGGGTTAACCATATTTAACAATACTCTAGGTACACCTGTAGCCGTTCCACTTGCTGTGTGACCATCTGGCAAACCTTGTATATTAGAGTCTGCGTTAAGTAAAAACATATTTTGAGCTGCACCTCTTTGAGCTTGATTAAGATCTGCATCTTTTATAAGTTTGTCAATAGGTACTCCGTATAAGTCAGCAAAAACTTGTAGCACTGGCTTTAATGGACCTTGTTTTAATAGCTTTTGAAAACCTTTATAAGTTAATCCATTAACATCAACATTAGCATTGGTAACTTCATTAGCTATAACTTTACCAACAAATCTTTGGTTAACCGTGTTTAAGTTTACTTCTGTGCCTTCTGCGGCAATATTGTTTTTTATATCTTGATCTAACTCAGCTTGAACCTCTTGCAAAGCTTCATTATAAGTGTCTTGGTTGTTTTCTCTAAGCTCAACAATTTTACCGTCTGGTATAACCATAGAGTTAACAAACATTCTTTTACTTTCTCTTTCTATAACAGTATCATCAGAATCAGGAGTATTGTTTTTATTTATTTGATTTTGTTTTTCCATTGAATCTTGTACACCTTCTTGCTCCATAGACTGTACAATATTACCATACTTAGGATTTTTCTGTACAAAACCTAATAACCTAGCGTCAATTAACCTCATACCGTTTGGCATACGATGTAATAAATATGCCATTACACTTTCGTAAGGTTGACCTGTTTCTTTATTTATCATTCTTACAGGATCAAAACCATCGATCAAACCAGTCAAACCACTTTTGTCATCAGCAATAAAATCTAAAGCTATATCTTGTTTTTCAGCTGTTAAACCTTCAAAGTTTCTCAACCTATACATAACATCGCCTTCTAAACCATATGCCATTTGAGCAGCTAAACCTTTTCTTATTCTATCATTACCCCATCTAGTTTTATTTTCTTTATACATCAAGTCTGTTTCTTGATATATTCTAGACTCGTAAACTTGACCATCTTGTTTTGGTGCGTCAGTTTTCTTACCATCAACTAGTCTACCAATAGCACCTTTATCTATAACATTGTTTATAGCACCACTATCATATCCTTTTTCAATACTGTCATTAAAGTCTTTTACAAAATTATAAACATCTCTACCTGTGTTAAATTTAATTTTACCTAACGCAGACTCAGGATAATTATTTTGGAAATACCTACGTATAGTATCTCCCATTTTTGTAAACAAGTTTTCACTATACTTTACGTCACCAGTTTTTATAGCTTCTGATAAACTTGTAATAACTTCTTCACCCTGCATGTCCATGCCTTCATAAGCATTTACCTTGTTTATAAAGTTATCACCAACCGTACTGGCATTATTATTTATATCACTTATTAAAGCTCCACCCATCATCTGTTGAGTCTTAGGATTTCTTTTTACAGTCGCCCATAAAGCATGATGTAAAAACTCATGCATAGGTGTTGTTACGTTGTTGTTTGCTAAGTTAGTATCTTTATTTATAAAGAACTTAGAGTTACCATTAGCATCTGTAGATATATAACCAAACTGCTTACTCATACCTTCTAACCCTGCTTTTCTTTGGTTAAACTCAATTATATTGCTTCTAGCTGTTTTAGCAGCATCACTATCTGGATCAACGTTTTCTAACACTCTTTGGTTCTCTGCAATCTCAGCATCTATTTCAGCTAAGTCAGCTAAGTTGTTTTCGTTTATAGTCTGGGTATCGGTTTCAACCATTTCAGCTGTTCTACCTTCTCCACCTTCTTGCTGTTGTCTTTCGTTAAAAGCATCAACTCTTTGTTGTACTTTTTGTTTTTCTATTTGATAATTTTCTTCAGCTTCCATAGCTGTATATCTACTTAGCACACCTTCTTTAGCAGACTCTAGTCCTTTTACTTGATTTTCTAATCTTTCAACCTCAGTTTTCTTTTGATCTGGTGTTAATGATTTATCAGCGGCAATACCTTCAGCTTTTTGTCTAAGCTGCATTATAGAGGTTTCTATATTTATAAGAGCTTTCTTTTCTGCACCAGACATTAAATCAACTTTTTTAATATCAGCTTGTAATATTTTATTACTTTCAGCTATTAAAGCATTTCTTTCACCTATATATTCACTTCTTAAATTATCGCTAAGACCTGGTTTTGATATTAAATCATTTATTTTTTGAAGTCTTAAACCAATTTCACCTCTTTTTTGATTTGTATCTTTTGATGTAAATGCAGCTGTTGGATTTTTAGCAGTACCCATAGCTTTTATACCCACAGATATTAAAGCACCAGAAACAAATGCTTCATCAACACCGTCCCATAAACTTTTATTCTTATGTTCTCCACCTCTAAAAGTTCCTAAATAATTTTCACCTAAAGTAGCTAACGCTTCAGAAGTACCTTCTTCTAATATATCTATACCAACTCTAGCCATTTGACTACCAAAAGATTTTTTTAAGTATTGTTTAAAACCTAAAGTAAAAGCATCGCCACCAATATCCATTGCAGCGTTTAACTGACCAAAAGTAACTTGCTCAGACAAAGCTTCAACAGCACCGGTAGACATAGCTATTCCATATAGTTGAGCATTAGAGTATAAAGGTTCGCCATCAGCTGTTGGATACATGTCCATCTCTTCTTGCATCTCTCTAAACTTACCACCAGCAGAAGGAATAAGCATTGAAGACATTGTTAAAGCTTGCATGCCCTTAGCACCTAAACCAGCGGCTGTTCCTAAACCAGCTGTAGCATACATAAAAGCAAGTTGAGGTATTTGATTACCAGCTACACCAGCAGACCATTCTCCAAAATCATACCAACCGTTTATATCGTCCCAAGCTTTTGGCTTTTGAACTTTGTTTGACCAATCTTCTTGCCACTCATTCCATTTATCATGTCTAAATTTTCTTTGCTCATCACTTTCACCCGCTTGCGTTAGTAAATAACCAGCACCAGGAACTGTAAGATTAATTACGTCACCCATAGGTTTTAACCACTCTGGAGTTTCTCCGTTATCATCTTTTATTAATCTTAATGGATTAAACCTATAAGCAAACTCATCAAAACTTTGAGCTGTAGTTGAAACCCAGTTCGCCATACCGTTACCTACAGTAGCAAGACCAGTATAATTTCTGTTTAATAAATCCTTGTATTGATCAAACTTTTGAGCATCTTCTCTTAATCCTTTAAAGTTTTCAAATATTTTTCCATTTGTTTTTATTAAATCGTTTCTACGATTTACAACAGCTTTATAATTAGAGTCTATACCTCTAAGTTGATCTTGCAAACCTTGTATTTCAGCGTTAGCATTATCAACCTCTTCTCTAGTAGTGTACTTTCCACCTTTAATTTTCTCTATTTGATCTATTAGAGTTTTAGACTGTGACGTATAATCGTTTAAAACCTCGTCAATATCATCTATTTCAGCTTTAATTACTGTTTGCTTTTGATCTATTTTTTTTATTTCTTTATCTCTATCGTCAACAATTTTTGATATTTCTTTAGCAACGTCTTCTTGTTTATCACCTTTCATCATACCAAAAGTTTCGTACCATTTAGTATCAAAGCCTTCTGCTCCACCTTCTTGATCTATAAACGCTTCTACGTTACGATCTATTTGGTCTAACCTGTTCTGTTCGGTTAACGATGCCATTGCAAGTTCTTTAACCTCTTCACCTGACTTGTCAATAGCTTTTACCGCAGCATCAAAACCAGGCGTATCTTCGTTTATTTCAGCAACAGGTATACCCATCTTTTTTGCTAAACTTTTCTTAGCCAATATTTTTACAGCTGCGTTTATAGTATTCTCTACAACGTCATGGTCTTTAGCGTAATCTAATCTAGCTAATTCATCTTGATCTGTCTCTTGTTCTACAACATTACCGTTGTCGTCTAGTATTTGAGGTATTACAATATTATTATTGTATGCGCTTGTTGTTTCTGAAACATTAGCGCTATCACTATACTCTTGGTTATGTCTTTGAGTGTTTTTACGTTGCCAATCAGGATCATCTAATAAGTTTTGGTTTCTCCAGTAAGACTCGTAAGAACTAGTTGCATTTGCTTCTATCTCTTTTTGTTGAGGTGCAGTTATTTTAGTTGCTTCAAAAACTTTCTCTAAATCTTTAGATACTACACTAAGGTCTGGTAATTCACCAGCTGTTGTTAATTGCTTATAGTATTGTGGTAGTTGGTTGGCATTAAAATCGTCTTGATCGACAACTTCACCATTAGCAGTCCATTGATTGTCTGCGTTTAAAGAGTAGTCTACTCCTTCATCATTTTTAAATGTAGCGCCAGGTTCTAAACCAGAAGACCAATCGTTCATTGCTTTCTTCTGTATTTGCTTTTGCTTGTAAATAGCAGTAGCATCGTTAGCTTTAGTTAACTTAGCTACTCTTGCTGCTTCAAGTTTTTCAGCTTCTTCTTTTTTCTTATGCTCTCTTACAACTTGCTTGATACGATCCATAGGATAATTCTTACTCCTCATGTGACCAACTATTTTCTCTAAGTCACTTTTAGGTTTTTGTACAGCATTAGGATCCCAAACTAGCGGTTCATTTTCTTGCATATTATTTTATTTTATTCTTTTAAAGCTTCGTTTATAATATCAGCGTCACTCTTAGATTCATCTCCAGCAGCAGTTTTATATGTACCACCATTTGATTTATAAGCGTCTTGATAGTTTTTATCTATAAAGCCCATTATATAATCACCCATTAAGTCAAGAGCTAACTCTTTGTTTTCTGGCTTAGCTAAATTATCAGCTATCATTTGTATATGTTCTTTTGTTAGAGTTTCGTTCATAATACCATCATCACCATCTGGCGGTGTTAAACCTAAGTCTTCATATCTCATTTCCTTTAATTGAGGCATTTCAACAATATCTTCTAAAAAAGAACCCCCAGTTTCTAAAATATCATCATGCATTAATGAATTTAAGTTACCAGCTTTTAAGTTTTTTATAGTTCTAGTTTTTATTTTTTCTTTTTCATTAGGTGGTACATAACCAAACTGAGCATTTTTAAAAGCATGCTCAACGCCTTTGTTTACTTCTTCAATAACACTACCTCTAATGTTCTGCATTGTAGAATAATCTTTTTTAGCGTTGGTAGCAATATCTTCTATTTGCTGCACCGTCATCCAACCTTGTGGTGTTTCAACTTCAAAAACTCTTTCACCCTTAACCATTCTAGATCTTTTTTTAGATCTATTATCCATAAAAGCGTTTATTATATTTTGATCTTCTTCTTTTAAACTTTTAGACCAGTCACTTGGCGTACCAGGAGGACCTTGCCACTCTGCTATTTGGGTATTAAGATCTTTTATTGAAGCTACTTCTGCTGACAATGTATTTAAGTTTTGCATGCCTTCAGCTTTTTTTCCTTTCTTACCAAACTGTGCAGCTTTTTTATAACTACCATGTAGTCCTTTTACATCTCCTTGAACAACGTTTAACCAACTTGTGCCAAGACCACCTCCAGTATCTAGTATTTTTTTAGCAAGATCATCTCCAGTTTTCTGTGCTTCTTGAGCCGTGTCAACATATTGATCAACCATACTTTGGCCAATTTGTGCTAGCTTGTCCATGCCCTGCGAGAAGCCATCAGGTTGACGGTTTCCAGCTGAAGCTGCTCTATATGCTCCTGATACTAAAGTACCATCTGCTTGTTTTAATGGTGTTTTATTCATATTATTTATTTTCTTCTAATGATGCTAAGTAATCTTGATAACCACTGTCTTTCATTCCAGCAATACCACCAGCTTTTTGTATGCCTTGTAATCCACCAGCTAATGAACCAGCCGCACCGGTAATACCTGACCACATTTTTGCGTCAGCAGCGGCAACTTGTTCGCTGGCAGCAGCTTTTTCAGACTGTGCCATACCTAACAGTGTTGATACTTTATTTCTTTCCATATCTCTTGACATAACATCACCTTGTCTTTCTTGATTTTGTATTTGAGAAGCAGCTTGTCTTTCTAGCTGTTGGTTGTTAGCTTCTTGTTTACCAATAGATATTGCAGATTTTTGAGCGTCCATACTACCTTGGTTTGCTAACGTTTGTGCTAAAGCAGCAATACCAGAGCTACCAGCAGACTGTCTCATTTGATTCATTACGTTGGCTTGGCTTTGTTGCTGTTGTGCTTTCATAAACTCAGCTTCCTGTGTATTAACTGACAGATCTTCCATCTTGTTTTCCATGTTAGCATAAGGGTTGCTAGTGTCTAAACCAGCGAAAGCATTTTTTTGTTTTTCCATTTCTGCTTTAGCTTGTGCCTCGGCTTTTTTAGCTTCTCTTTTTTGTTTACCACCAGATATAGCTTTAGCTACACCCGCTCCAACCCCAACAACTGCGCCTGCTATTAAAAAACTCATATCTTATTTATTTTTATTAATGTAATCTTCATATTCTTTTATATCTTTAGCTACAATCTCTTTTTCTAACCACTCTATATCTTGTGAGTTTGTAGGGTTTTTGTGTATGTTCACAAATATACTTTCTTCATTAGCATATATAACTCTTTTAGTTCCTGGTGTTGCGACTACATAGCAAGGAGCTATATAATCTTCTGTACTATCTTCTGTTGCAACGGAAATATGTCCGGTTAATAAAAACCAAACATGTAAGTGTTTGTGTATTGCTCCAACAACAATAGATCCTTTATCCATACTCATCTGCCTAACGTATATACCATCAGCAAACGTATGTTTTAAAGGAAATAATTTTGAGTCTTGATGAGTTACAATGTTAATCTCGTCCGCCTCCTGTATTAACATCGATTGAAAATCTAAGATTTTCTTTCGTGTAGATAATTTAATATCTTTATTCATATTTAATTTAATTATAGTTAAATAATCACACTTTTTTTGCGTTATTTACTACTTTCAAATATATCCATACCAACACTAAACAGTTCAGAAGTTACCGTAGAGCTATTTTGAAACTTAACCTCAGCAAAATATCCTATCGCTGAACTTAGGTTTGCTTTGTTGTCTTTACTAAACAATATAAACGCACCACTTGGTGGGTTGTTTATTTGGTTTTGTATTGTTATAACATTTGTAGTTTGATTTATAGCAGTTACAACACCTATTTCTACTACACTAGACGAATTTATTTTAAAACCACCAGAGTTACCAGTTGGAACATAATAAGCTGTATCGCCTATTTGCAAAGAAACGTTTAAAGGGTCAGTAAATGTTATTGTTGTTGGCATATTATGTTGTTGTTATAAAGTTACTAGGTTGTAATGTTATGTCTCCACTTGGCGCAGCTTTACCATACTGCCTTACTCTTACAGTTCCGACAACAGTCACTTGTGTTGTAACGTCATTATCTGTAGTTGCTTTCATTCCTACAAAATCATATTGCCAGTCACTAAAAAATCTTAACTTTGTACCTCCAGCTATACCAGTGTGAGCATTATTAAGTGTAACAGAATCGTTTGTACCTACCGCGGTAACTATTGATGTTCCGGTTTTAAACAGGTTGTTAGAACTTTCATTGTTTGTAAAAGCAACATCTTCAACATACATTCCAACTTTAATTCCAGTAGTATCCGCCATGTTTATAATCGTACCAGCGTTTGAAGCTGAAGCATTATGTTCAATATCGTGGCCTGTAAAATCTGTTGCGCTAGGTTGTCTGACTAAAGTTAAAACCCTATCACCAGTTCTTGCGTATGTGAATGTAAAGTTAAAGTCTAATCCTTGCGAAGCACTAATAGCTGTAAGACTTCTTCCAGCTGTTATAGCAACGTTACTTCCTCCAGAGGTTACGTTTGACATGCTTCCATTTATTATGTTTGATCCAGTGTTACCTACAACTTCCCAGCTACTACCAAAATTAGTGTTTATATTTGTTGGTACGGCAGCATCTAAAGGTATGTTTACCGCGGTTCCTGTAAAATCACCACCCTCCATAAACGTACAATATTTTCCAACAGCAAATCCACTAGCATCATTAGGCATTGTTATAGGTTGAAAAACAGTACCATTTAATGGAGGTACAATGTGAAATGGCATAGCAAGTCTATAGTTGTTTCTTATTTGACCTTGTAGTGCTGGTGTTGTAAATTGAGGTGTACTAGCAACTGCTCCAGTAGTATAATTACCAATACCATGAGGACCAGTGTTGCCATTTAAATCTGTTGTTGCGACCCAAGCTTGTGTGTCCCATCTGTAAGCGTGTGTTATACCATTTTCAGCTGTGTTTAACTTTACGATCATACAGTAGCAACTTCCATTTACATCAGTTGGAGGCGTGTAACCAGTACTGTCATATTGTAATGTAACAGTATCTCCAGG
>Ga0208767_1001097_pt1 | contig 21671 bp, 39 predicted proteins | sample VirMetDEL_Mar_21_FD_184514 | JGI IMG/M metagenome (GOLD analysis project Ga0208767, IMG submission 184514) | Aqueous microbial communities from the Delaware River and Bay under freshwater to marine salinity gradient to study organic matter... | ecosystem: Environmental > Aquatic > Marine >... | reverse complement strand
GTTATCCCAAACCCAATTAAGTTTGTATTACTCATTTTCCTGTAGTTTTTTATCATTATCTAATGCTTCTATGCATATCTGTGTAAACTTCTCTTCTATAAAATCTATCTGGCTTGTAGGCATTATAGAGCAGCTTGCACAGATACTAGCCATCAGACTTATATTGTCCAATACTATATCCTCACCATCCTCAATTTGTTTTTTAGTAGCTTTAGATGATTTGTTAATTTTATTAATTTGATTTTTTACATAGTTATATTTCCTTTTAACCATGTATCTGTCATTCTCTTTTATTAGGGGAGAATCTAGTATCTCACGGTATGCATACTCCTGGAGCATTAGAGATGTGTATGCTATCCTTTTATTTAGGTATAGCTTTGTTTCTAAATCAAGTTTATTCATCTTTGTTTTGGTTTAATTCTTCTTGACTAACTCTTTTCATTATAGTTACACAGAACAAATTATCTCTATCTTTTATCCTTTCTGCAAACTCAATAGCTCTTTCTTTTGTCAAAGGATTACTTTGTTGTATTAGTGACTCTTGCATCATAGCAGTAGAATCCTCTGCAAATACTATATACTTTAATTCTTCTTTATTCATTTTTTTTGGTTTAATTAATTAATAAAAGTTGCTATACACAAGTACAGCAGATAGCTTAGTGTTAGCACCCATTGGCTACCACCATAAGCTCATAAATATTTTGGGAAAGGCTTCAAGTCCTCGCCACATTTGTTTTTCTTCTTCCTCTGTTAGTATTAGTGCGCCATCGTCACGGGCTACAAGTTTCATTGCATTTAAAAAACACTCAATATCTTCTTCTAATTCAGGTTCTCGTTTTAAAAAGTCTTTAGCTATTTCTTCATACCTTTCTAATCTTGGTATAATAAAGTTTGCAATTGTATCTCTCAAACTCCAAGTTTCGCTATCATCAAACCCTCTTTCAAGTCGTTGTTTTTTAAACTCCATTTCACGCTTGTCATCTACATCTGTTAAAGAAAAACAAATGTTAGGTATCTGCATATATTTAAAATCAACGGGTGCTAACACAGGGTATAGTTCATTGCCTTTTTCTTCGTTTGAAACATTTTCTTTACTCATAATTTCAATTTTAAATTAACGCACCACTACATTTTATTAGAGTCGTTATAATGATTTTAAATTTAAATTTTTTGTTAACTTTTCAAGCACCTCAGCACCTTTGTCTTTATTGTTTTGTCTTTGCACACTTACAGGTAGAATGCTTTGGTTAAGAGGATCTTCCCAGATTTCATAGTTCTGAAATTTACCTGCCCATTCCCAAGACTGTAATTTCTTTCTACCTATGCTGTTATTTATTGCAGCATTGTACCCGGCTACAAAAGCCAGTCTATACTGCTTCTCAAGCAATACATATACATCTTGCAATTCTTCTTTAGTCATTTTATTTAGTATTTAGGAGTAATTCAATAGACTCTATTACTTTATGATCATCATATTCAATACATAATGAGCATGTGTTGTCTCTATTTACTATAAAGTCTTTAAGCCGGGCTTTCAAAGACTTAATTATATATTTCATTTTGCTTATGTCAGAGATTGTATAGCACTCTACAAGAAACCATTTAGACATATTCTATTTCAAGTTTTAGTTTTAAAGAAATTTTGTTGATATATATTCTGGATGATTTACACATTTTATTCTGTTTTACATACAGCCTATTAAAATTAATAGTGGCTATATGTTCATCATCTCTATACACCTTGTTGTATTTGATTTTAAAATCATCCATAATAGTAAAGATTAAAAAAGCACCCGCAAGAATATCACAGGTGCTTTAAGATAAAAGAGTAAACTACGGAAACTATTCTTTAACAAACTGACCGTCTATCATTTTTCCTTTGCGTTTGCTTATGACTTTATATGCAGATTCAAGACAGTCTTCTAAGCTCATATCTTGCATCTCTGCTTGTATTAATATAGTAACCATTACATCACCTAATGCATCCTTTATTTCTTCTTTATTATCAGCATTAACGGCAGTGCATAGCTCTGTTGTTTCTTCTAAAGTTTTTAGTGCTTGAGCCATAGGTGTACCCTTATCAAATATACCTTTGTCTTTGGCCCATTCTATTACAGCAGTTTCTAATTCAAAGTAGTCCATTTTAGAATATTGTTAGTTGTTTTTTTGAAATGTTAATTATATTATCTATCTCATTTTTGATAGCATCAATATAATATTTTATATTGACATTATAATCCTCAAACTTATTTTTTATACACAATTTATTGAATACAGTTTGTTTCCATTTACCAGATTCTAATTGTATTTCTCTACCGTCAAATGTATTTACTTTTACAAGTTTACATCCATTGTTAGATATATAATATCTATTAATTTTTTGCAAACCTATATCTGTAATCACACCGTTAATAGATACTCTTTTTACTTGCTTCCAATCACCTCTTGACTTTTGTGCAATGCAGTAATCAAGTATATTGGTGTTTGTTTTAATATAGTCTTCAGGTAATATATTGTTTATAAAAAACTCATATATACCTTTAGCCACTACAAGTTTAGATTTATTTTTGTGTAGTTCTAAGTTATGAAAATTAAACCTACCTTTTAACTTTACAGCAGAATATAAGAAATCAGAACCCTTAATACTAAATAAGTAATGAGGGTTTTTATCCTTGATACTTCTCCATTTAGTTATATCAACCTTTACAGGATTATCAATTGCTATGTAACTATTGACATCAGCCAATATGATTTTGCTATATGTTGTATGTTCTAGTTTGAGTTTAGTTACATCTTCCCAATCTTTGCAAATATCTAAGTATGCTTCTTTATACTCCTTTGGTATTTTAATTTCTATACCGTCTGTATTTTGCATAATAGAAATAGCACCAGGTATCTCCTCCATAATTCTTTCATACAACATCATTAATGTAAGTTGTCCGTTTATTGTGATACGCATACATAACTCTGGATCATAAAAGAAACTTGTTGCATCATTACTCAATCCAAAAGTACTATTAAGTATAATCTTCAAGACATAATTCATTGGATTAGACTTAGGAATTTTTACTCTTTCATCAAAGAACCATTCATACTGTGGACAGAATAATTCTTGGGGGAAATGAGCGGCACTCCATTTGTTTCTGATAACAAGATTAGGATAAAAGCTTGTTACATCTGAAGACATAATAATATAGTCTTCATCACTTTCATATATGCCAGATTTATTTGCACCGTGCACACCACCTAAACCAAAGGTTGTATCTACATTTTTGTAATTAACACAGAACTTAAACTGACCCTTAAGATTAAGAGCGTCTAACTCCATATCTTTTATAATTGATAGGAGATTATTAAACTCTTGTGTTTTAAAATTTATATATGGTAATATAATATTACCGCAGTCAATTTTAATTCTTTCTGTTCTAAGCTTTTTAAAATCATATTTAGTGATATTCATTTTTGGCCTCATGTAATACATGAATATCTCTTTACTGATTCTAGGTTCAGATGCAGAAAACAAATTTACTTTATACTTTTTGCTTAATGATTTTCTAAGTTTGATTTGTGATATACTACTATTGTAAATTGCTGCTGTAGATTCAACATCATTTATACAGTAATCTATAATAATATTTATCTGCTCATATTTGTCTATATGCACAGTATGTTCTATGGGCATGTCTAACAGGTTATCCCAATCCATACTGAACTGTATCCATTTTAAAGAACTTTTTTTTGCTTTGTTATCCCAATGATTTAGCTTGAATACATCTATTTGTTGAATTTTCATTTTCCATTCAGGATACTCTTGAAAATCTCCGGCTCTACTTTTATTTATACAAGATTGTGCATATGCATATATATCCTTAGCAATATCACTGCCAGAATATGTAAGCCATTTGTAACTGTTATCAAGTATGTAGTGTGTTATTTGAGCATCAAAGTTGAGACCGTTGTATGATATATGCCACTCTTTGTTTTTGATATTGCCTTCTAGGAAATCTATTAGCGCATCAAAGTTATCTTCAAGATCATTAACAACAAATATCTTTTTGTCATTGGATTTATAATGTTGAAATACTGCTACGAAACAATTGGATAAAGTTTCATAGTCCATTATCCAGTGGTTCATAATTGTAGAATAAAAAACCTGTATTACACAGACTGAAAATAGTTTGAAAACAGAACGGTAATACAGGCTTGAGCTAATGAAAAAGATCTTATGCTTGCGTTATAATCTTGGATACTTTTGTCTCATTTAAATCTACCATATATTTACCAAAATCAAAGTCTGTATTGATAGAAAATATACTTATGAAATTTTTAATGTCATCAACATTTGTGATATAGTATTCACCATATGTTTGGATCTGGACTCTTTGTTTCTTATTACCATGTGGGTTGCCATCCTCTTTTAGTTTAGGAACCATATGGAAAGTGTTCTTTTTTTCTTTAGTGATAACTGCAAGAACAGCAGATGAAGGATCATATAAAGCCTCAATGTATGGACAATCTTTACTAACAGATATCATTGAAAAAGACTTCATGTTTTTAAACGCTGACTCAATCAGCATCATGTTTTTACCTATGCTCATAATAATTATTTAAGGTTATGTGAATTATAAATCTACCTGGTTTATAAGAAATTTAAACGGTAAGGTAAACTCTTTATTAGTGTAATGATAGTCAACAATCTTTAGTGTTGCAGATAAATTATCCATCCATTGATTGTATGAATCATCAGATACTTTAAATGAATATACTTGATTGTATGTATCAATAACTATAAATTTAAAAATTATTTCATAATCTTCTACTATATCCTTATGGTTTTCATAAATTAATACAGAATAAATAGCAGCCTGCAGCCAGTAATTGTAATAATCTACGGTTTCATTAAAGTCAGAAATAGATTTACCTGTTGTTTTCAAGTCACAAATAGTAACAGTCTTATTGTCTTCATCTATTTTGTAATAGTCTACATAACCTTTAAGACCAAACAGATAGTCAGAAAGTTCACACTCAAGATATTTTTCTCTATAAACAGATACAGGATCTAAATCAAAATCACTTTTGCTATTGCATGATATATGTATGTCTTGTATATCTTTATTACCTAATAGATAATGAAGTTTATCTTTACACTTTTCTAGTGTCTTAGTGTCAATTACATCTACATTAGGATTAGATATAAAATTCCAATATAACTGATTGTCTTTAGTTTTTATCTTAGCAAGTCTAGCCTCATCTTTTTTAAGGCTTTGATATAAGTTTTGATCTATAAGCACTTGAAGTATTACACTGTTCCAAGCCGGAGTGTCCTCAAGCAAATCTTGATTAGCTCCTACTGCATCAAACAGTCTATGCAATACTTTTCTTACGTTATCTGAAGGAGTTTTTTCAGGAAGAATTTTAAACTTCTTTTCAACATCATCAGGTTCAAACATAAGACAGTGCAGTAGTTTACCTTCTACTAAATGTTTGTCTGTGCGTATTTCTTTTTCACCTAGCACATAATCTTTATAGAAAAGCTTAGGGCTAAAGAGAAGCTTGTTCATTGATGAATAAGAAAACTTAAATGCTTTACTATAAAAATTTTTAATAGCTTCTTGGTCTATCATAATAAATATTTAAGGGGGTAGTTAACCCCCTGTTATAAAATTATTTTAAATACTTTTTATATTCTTCTTTCAAAGAAACTTTGAAGTTGTATAAACATCCATTGTAGATAGCTACTCTTTCTCTATTTTGCAATTCAAGATATTTAAATCCTTCATTAGTTAGTACACCTCTATTGTGGTAATCTTCTATAATAGATGAAGGCTCTCTTCCCCAACTCAATACTCCAGACTCTTTTATCCAATTCTTGCAATCTTTATCTCTTTCAAAAGAATATCTTCTTTGATATAATCCTTCATCAAATAAAGAAAATAGTATCATCTGATTTTTTGATATATCAATTTTTGGTAGGATCTTTTTTACAACACTAAAGTCATCAGGGTTTTTAGAGTTTAGCATTCCTATAAGATAGTCTTTCATGTCATCGTCAAGAACTACATCTTGACATAAATTATTGAAATGATATAGGGGCACAAATTCTTTTCCTGTTACTCTTAGATTGAAATATAAACCACCAATATAAGCATAGGAAAGATTACGTATACCTGAATCAGATGCAACTAAACTAATATTGCTTTCATATGAGTTAATTATAAACTTATCTTCCCATTTTCCTACATGTTTGTACTGACCAAAAAGATTAAAAAACAAATTATTCTTAGAGAGGTTAGTATTTACATTGTCATTGCTGATGAAGAAGTCTGCTTTTTTATAGTCTTTTACAATACGTATATCAAGCTCATCCATCATATCTTTAATTCTAGTCTGTGTTCTTTCACTGCCAGGTATGATATATGCTTTCTTTTTTTTATAGTTGTTAATATCAAATGAGTCTTTATTTATTTGAAATTCTCTTAAAGAATCAAACTCATCTTTATTATGAAAAGCTACTAAGTTTCCTATATAATCTGGCTTATAACCATTAAGCCAAATTTTATCTTCTAAATTAAATTTATCTATTGCTTCTTCTGTTAAGATTTGATACGGTGTGTTCATTACTTGATTGTCATTTTAATTATTTCAGAACGGTTTAATAAGCTGTTAAACTTTGTTTTGTTTCCATTGATTAAAGTTCTAATGATAAGGTACTTTAAATCATTTGTGAATATATCCATAGTACATAGGTCAAACAATCTATCTACAATCTTCTTGTTTATAGTATTGTTCTTAGAATAGAATACAGCATAGTTAGCCACACGTGTAGCAAGGGTGGATGCTATATCAGCTCTATAATCTGCACCTGTACCAATGGTTGCTTTTAAATTTTTATAGACAGCACTGCTATCATCTTTGGTTATGATATCTTTAGGTGTAGGTAGCTTATCAAGCTTATTGTTGATGAATATGGTAAACAAACTTGCAAATGTTTCACCAACACTACCCTCACCAAATCTTTGTATTAGTGGTAGGTTGTTAGAAAAACTCTGAAGACTGGAGATGCTTTTGAAGAATGTTGTGATACATCTTGCATTTACAGACTCAGTTACAAGCTCAGGGTGCATAAGTAGAAAGTTAATACATCTAGTATCAAGTTTACCCTCTGCCCATTGTGCCCAGATATCTATATCAAACTTCACATAGGTAGAAATAAATCTAGTCTTTTGTGCAGTATCTATAGAGTTAACCATATAGTCACCATTGTCAGGATTAGCTGTAAGTATAATGTGCCAGTCTTTTGGTAGCTTCCAAGAAATGTATTCTTGTCTATCTATAAGCTCCATTACAGCTTGAATGAAACGCATGTCTGCACGATTCCAGTCATCAAGTAATAGTATACCACCTTTCTTTTTATTGGCAATCCATTCAGGAGGACATGAAGCAGTTCTCTTCTGACCAGTGAACTTGTATCCTTGTTTGAGATATTCATCTACTGCTACATCATCAACCCATGCTGCCATCTTTTTTGTTTTGGGTGCCTGAGCTGATGTGTAATTTAGAGAAGGATTAACAGGTTTACCTATTTCTTTATACATCATAAATTGTTTGATAGGAAATCCTACAAGATCACCTATTTCCTCAATTTGTGATAGATTAATTTTTACTATATCTAAGTTTAAATCTTTAGCAATTTGTAACATGCAAGATGTTTTACCAATACCAGGTTCACCAACAATTTCCATAGCACTAGGCTTGTCACCATTGCTTTGTAGGAATCTATTGTTGTTAACTAAGTGTTGAATATCTACAGTTAATTCTTGCAAGTTTACTTTTGATTGAGACATAATATTTAATTTTAAAGTTTGTTAGTTAAAATTCAGCAGTGAAAGAGCAATCACCTTTTTCTAATACACATTCTAAGATTTGTCTACCTAAAATGTAGTCATAAAAATCAGATACATTTTCAGGTGGTATTGTTATTCCACCTTTACTTAGATAATCCCAAATACTCATATCTGGTTTTAAATCATAATAAGACAATATTGCATTCTTATTCTTTCCAAATGTTTTTTCTATAGACTGTAATTCAGATCTTATGTCATCTAAATTTTCAGTATCAAAATAATATTCAACATAGTTAGGTGTTGTACCTTCTACACCAAACCTATCCGCAGCTGTGCTTGACTGAATAGCAAAAGCGAATTTGCCTTCAATATCTCCTTCATAATATCTACCCATGTTAATTAATTTTTATACATCTACCTGGAAGATTCTCATTTATCTGAGATATGCTACTGTGTACCCATAAAGTATTTCTTGGGCAATTGTCAGGTGAGCATGCTTCTCCGTCAGTAAAATATATAAGTGTTGTATAATAACCCTTTTCATTATAGTGGTCAATTACTGGTTGAAAATCTGTACCACCCCTTCCCTTTATATTCAAATCTTTTTTAGGATTAAATCTTTCAACACTATTTAATACAGTATCACACTGAGCAATAGTAATTTGATTACCTGTTTTAGATATATGGTATAGCTCTGCCATAAACTCTTTGAGTTCATTATTATTTACAGATGCAGATGTATCTATACCTACAAGAATGTGACTTCTTGTCTTAACTTTAATTGCTGGATTACCTGGAAATCTTTTGTTGATTTTCTTCCTGGTCTTTTTAGTATATACAATGTTTGAGTTGCCAACAAAACGTCTAAGATATCCACGCCAATCAAACTTTGGTGGTTCTACATGTCTTATTCTTTCAAGTACTGATTTAATTTCTCCAGGAATATTACCTGAAGATTTCTCAAGAGTTTCTGCTACAGTATTAATCTGATGATCAATCTGTTTTTCTATAAGCCTTTGTGTAGACTCTGGTAATTCATCAAACTCTTCCCAAGTGTTATGATCATATGGTGAGTTTCCATCTTGTGAATCTAAAAGATTTTGCAGAGACTCAGATTGTCCTTGATCTTGTGCTTGCTTGAGAAGCTTGTAGTATTCTTTTGTGCCAGCTCTGTATGGTAGTGACAACTCAGGAAATGAATCCATTGTAATACCACCTTCAGGTAACTGATATGCATCTATATATTGATTTATTTCTAGGTCAGCAGCTATGTTAAATAACTTTTTATCCTGAAATATATCACGCATTGTCATATGCCCAAAAGCAATATGCAATAGCTCATGTTTAATTAGTCCATATTTCTTATCATCATCTAGTGACTTAAAGAAGTCAGGGTTTACATATAAAGAAGTATTGATACCATTCCTACCAACAGCAGCAGTAGGAACATCATCAGTAAAATTCTTTTTCAATCCTATAAGAAACAAACCATAGAAAGGTTCTTTAAATAAGATTGTCTTGGAAATTTTGCTTAGTATATCATGCATTGACATTCAAAATTTTGATAATGTTTTTCATTCTTTGTCTGATCTCACTGTAATCAGAAGCTATGTATATTCTCTTTTCAAGTATCATACTGAAGAGATCTTTATCTTCTGGAGTTTCTATATACCTAAATAAAGATTTTAGGTTAGTATCATTAGATGTAAAGCTACAGTTGCATTCATCTAATATTCTCTTTTTTTTGTCACCAATAAAGTATGATGCTATACAAAGGTTGGTATATGAATTAAAATTTTTTATTATTTCTAATCCTAGTGTATAATCCTCATCAGATCCTTGAAGCATTTCAATTACACGAAACACTTCATCCGGCGTAATTTGTTGGTCCATAAAGTATTTTAATTATAACACCAGGGTTTTCTTTATCATATTTAAAATTAGAAAACACTGGTAATAGTAAGTCAGCATTATCATCTTCAATCCATTCATGTTTAACCATATCATCTTGTACAGTTTGTGCGGGATTTATATAGTCAAACTTATGCTTGGTACCTCTAATGAATGTAAACTCTACATGTATAGGATGCTTTAAGTTTTTTGTAGCATCTTTAAATTCCTGTGCGTATTTTTTATAATACTCTTTTGTATGCTTCCTGTAGTTCATTACAGACTTTGAAGCTATAAAATGTTTACCTGTCCATCTTCTACCGTTTTTACTTGAAGGTACATTACCTGGTATAAACCATTGCATATTATTTGTTTAAGCACTTTTTAAACTTGACTTTAAATTCATTATGAACTTTATTCATGCCATGTATCTTAACAGAATCTGAAAAGTCTTTGTCTAAGCTAATGCTGAAACCATCTATATCATAAAGCTCTTTGTATCTATCCATAGCTTTTTGACCTGGTGCATCATTATCTAAAAGTGTAATTATTAAATTGTATTTATTTTTTAGGTTGTGAATTATATAGGGTTTGATAATAGTATTCTCACTGTCAGGGGCTATAACATCTATTGTTTTATATTTAAAACTATATAGGCACATAGCATCCTTTAGAGAAGAACATATAATCAAATTTGGTTTGCTGAAAGATAGTTGATCAAAGCCTTGTATGTACTCATTTACCTTCAAAAACTTATTATCTTTTTTCTTAGGTTGATATACCTTATACAATAAGTTTTCTTTAGTATAGTAGCCGTATATGTAGGAATGCTGAATGCTTATCTCTTCCTTTTTGTTTTCAACATTTCTTTCAAGGTTATAATATTCTATTGGTTTAACATTGAAGTGTTCTAGTATTTTAGAACCAATGTTATACTGAAGCCAATAATTAGCATCACCTGTATTCCAACTTCTATTATTTACATAACCAACTTTCCATTTGTCTATAGGCTTTATGCCTAGTTTCATCTGGCCGTTTTTCTGTATATACTTGTTGTAATCAAGTAAGATTTTATCTAATGCTTCAAGGAATGATATATTAAAATATTCCATAACAAAGAATATCTTATCACCCTGTTTGCCTGTACTAAAATCTTTAAAGACATATTCACTTCTTTGTGTGTCAACATAAATGCACATGCTAGGAACTGAATCCGCTGTATTCCATACACTTTTAATCTTAACATTCTGACCTGATAATGTTTGTTCAAGACTAATATAGTATTGGAAGACCCAATAAGAAGGAACATTCTTTACGTCATATACTTTATTTTTTGTATTGAACATAATAAAAGAGGGGCAGCCGAAGCCACCCCATTAACAAACACTAAAAATTATAAATCAAAATCATCACCAGTAAATTTATCAGCTGATTCAAAGCTTGTTACTGATTTCTTTTTTAACTTTATTATGTGCTTCTCAGCATCAAACTTTATAAGTCTTGAGTTTTCAACATCACATGATTCTATTTGCAATTCAGATTTATTTCTTCTTGCTAAAAATAAATCTAAGTTTACATAGCCTTCTCTATTCTCCCACTCTCTACCACATATACATGCATTAAAGAATTTAGAATTAGAAAACAATTGGTTACATGCATTCATAAACTCAAATAGAGTTGTAGCTTCTACACTATCAAGTTCATCTCTAATGCCTAGTGTTTCTGCAAGGAATACCATAGACTTCAATACAGATTGATCTCTTTTAATTTCTATACCTGAAGGTAGTACAGTGTCTTTGTAATCATACTGCTGAAATCTTACTCTACCTACTTGACCTTCATACCTTGGACCATTTGGATTGTTCTTATCTACAAGAAAACCTTGGAAGCCACCTCCAATAGGTTCAGTCTCTACATGCAATACAATTTTATAGGCTTCTTTATCATATGGTGTTTGATCAAAGCTTATAGAGTTAATTTTAATTTTGTGGTTGCCGGCTCCTATTACTGGTCTTGCGTTACCACCATCTGATTTGATATTTTTTGTGTTAAACATAAATTATAATTTAAAAAGTTTGTTAATCATTTTCATATTCAATCATGCAATCTAAAACATATTTGATATCATTAGGAATAAATGAATCATCAAACATACCCATAGGAGATTTGCATGTGTTAGCACCATCTGTTTGTGTAGAGAAACCATATTCTATAGTTCCATCTTCTTGTTTTTTATTGGTGCAAAATAATACTGTAGAGAAAAGACCTTCTAAAGTTAAGGAATTATCTATCATTTTACCAACTGTTTTAGCTTTTACAAACTTAACACCATTGATATCTATTTCTTCTGAATGAGTCATAAAGAATACATATAGGTCATCTCTAAGATTGATTGGTAGTTTTGCTACTGAAGCAAGGTTGGTAGCTATCTGTGTAAACTTATCATAACCTTTTTCATTTGCTCTTTCAAAGTACTCAAATGAAGACATGAATTGAAAGTCATCTATAATAAGTATTTTAATATGTGGCATTTTATCTGAAACATGCTGCATGCATTTGATAATACCTTGAGCACTATATACAGTACTCATATTGCCTTTAAGATTTTCTTTAGATAGTAATGTGTATTTCTTTTTCCACCCTTTAAATGGTAAAGATTTACTTGCTGGGTTAATAATAAATGTTTCTTTTGGGTCCAAGTTTCTAAATGATGTTGACTTACCTGAACCTGAATTGCCAATAATTAATGTTGATTGTGCCATTACTTCTTTTTTATTACGTGAATTAATGTTTGTAGTGAGTAATTGATATCTTCTAATGCTTTGATTAGATTATCCATATTATCATTTGTTTCTATAGCCGCTATTGGTTCTGTATTTATAGCAGTCTCAACAGGTTTGTATCTCAACCTGTCACTCATGTCATTAATAACTTTGATTTCTTTTACAGGAATAAAGTGTCTTTCATATCCAGATTTGCTTTTGATAATTTCATATTCTTCCTGCCAAAAAGGATTGTACCTCACAAGATACAATGTTCTTTTAGGATCTTCAGGATTATATTGTATATCAACAAACTCTGTGTATATGTCACACTCTTTTTTTAATTCTGATTCAAAGAATGATATATGTATATCATCTTTACCACTTGGTTTATAGGCCATCTTAGGTAGAAAGATAGCATTAGACTTTCCAATCTTATCAAAGTAAGGTTGGTGTTCCTTTCTTAGATCTTCAATTAATTCTTTCCTCCTTTCAGGAGTCATTTGCTTTGTGTTAATCATATTAATAATTGTGTGTAGCAGGAGTAGCCATCTCAGAAACCCTCATGTTTTCAAATTCTGCTTTGAAAAAGGACATTCTAACATTACCATTCCTAGCTTTTAGAAAATGAAATACCAATGTTCTGTCATCTTTAATTATATATTTATCTGGACCATAATATTTAATTTTTTGTTTGGCTGGTCTGTTGATACCTACTAACATGTCAGCATGTTGTAGCATAGCATCTGATCCAAATATATCTGACTCTAAAATATAGTTGCCATACTTGCCATTAACAGCTCTATCAGGGTTGTCTATGTTTCTATTAAGCTGTGACAAGATTAAGAATAAACAAGGATATGTTCTTTTACATTCAGTAAAAAATTCTCCCAACTCAAATAGCATTGACTGTGAGCTATTGCCATGATAAGGAGCTTTCTTTACAAGCAATGTATGATCTAATGTAATTATAGTCTTAGTGCCTTTATGGTATTCCATATACATATCAATCTGTTCTCTCATTTGATTGATACTCATAGGTCTATTGACTTTGTCTATAGGGTAATTAACCCGTTGCTTTGCATATTGATAGCATTCATTAAAGGTAGAAGATTTTAATGTGCTGCCGGCACTACATAATTCTTTATATGTCTTACCGGTAATAGATGAGAACTCTCTTATGGCAGATGTTTTACCTACCATTTCATAGTTAAATTCTAAAACTCTATAATCATCATCTGGATTGAGTACAAAAGATTCTCTAATTATCTGATCTTTTATGAGAGTTTTACCTGCACCTGGTCTACCACCTATAATAGTTGTAGTGTTCCATTCAAGTCCATCTAATGCTGCATCATTGAATTTAGGCCAAGGAGTGTATATACTTTTCTCAGTACCTTCTTGCCTTCTCTTCATATACTTTAATGCTTCATTGTAATCAACATGCTGGCTTTGCCATTCATGTTTTCTCTGCATTATTTAATTTGTATTCAAGCTGCATGTTATACTCTACAGCTTCTAATATTAAGTTATCAATTTTTAAGTTTGTTTTTATGTTCTTATAAATTTTTGATGATGATATATGGCAGTAAGATTTCATAGCTTCATACCAATTAGAAAATGATTTTTCTTTTATACAATTATTAAACTCATATGTTATTATATATTTCATCATACAACTGTATCTTTAAAGTAATTATCAATATCTTCTATTCCATCTCTAATCATATCACAGTAATCAGCAAGCTCTGATATTTTTATCTTATGCTTATCTTGCTTGCTTATAAAATACTGACTGGTCTTCATGTACTGCCAATCTTTTTCTCTATACTCTTTGATATATCTTTCTGTTGCTTTTAAGATTTCATCCCATGAATAATCATAGGTGCCAAAGAACCATTTAAAATTTTCCGTTAATGTCTTTATGTTATTACGTGCTAACTTTCCGGACGGTAGTTTTTTTTTAGGAAACAGTTCTCTGTATTTTGTTATCATACTTTCAAACTGACTACCCATTACTTTCTTGTTAGACTTTTTAGTTCTGTGACCATAGTATTTTTCTAACTCATTTACTATCTTTTCTCCACTTTCAGTTAGAATTATTCTACCATTGTCATCAGACTTAATATGTTTTTTTATAACCAAGTTCACAGCTTCATTGCCATCTAAGTACTTGACAGTTATTCTTTCTCTTATTGAGAATAAGAATAGGCATTCATTAGGGGTGATTCTATATGATTGTATCTTTCTAAAAAATTCCCACATAGCTTATAGTTTTGCCTAGTAAATATAATAAAAAATTACCACAATATAGAATCTTTATTAAACTTATTTAGTTTATAATTAATTTTATTGAACACATCATCACAATTCCAATCAGTGTTATTATAAGCAGCAGATGCGGGGTGTGGACAGTATATATATTTCTGATTAGCAAGTAGTTGTGCAAACTTCTCAGCCTTTCTACCCATAAAAACAAACAATACATCATCCATTTCTTTATCAATATGCTTTATTAGTTTGACAATAAAATCTTTCCATATATGATAGTGTGCTCCAACGTTATTTATTTTAGTTGTTAGAGCAGTGTTAATAAGTAGAACACCCTGGTTAGCCCACCTTGTTAAGTCAGGATCTCTATTGTAATCTGAATTACTTTTTTGTAATACATCAAACATTTTTGATAGAGATGATTGTTCTTGTTTAGTTATAGAGCAACTGAATGCTAAACCGTCAGCTGCATTATACCCTTTATTGTTTTTGAATACAATGTTTGGATATGGATCTTGTCCTACAATTATTACTTTGGTATTATCAAAGTGACATTCTTCAAATGGTTTTAGAATATTTTTTATTTGCGGTGTAAATCTGTTACCATTGTTAACATCATTAACAAGATACTCTAAAGTTTTTTGAAACTCATCAGTGAATAGATAATCTTCTACAAAGTTCCAGCCTGTTTCAAATATCTTATCAGATAATTTCTGTTTGATATCTAAATAATTTATATTTACCATAATAAAAGTTTATAATATGGAAAAGAAAACAACAGTTGTATTAGATCCTAACGGTGTAATAAAAGATATATCAGTAAGTGTAGGTATGCTTGAAGCACTACAGAATCTTTTGATACATTATCTATCAGAGTGTAAGGACCATAAAGAAGTTACAGAGACTTATAAAAAAATAAACTTAGTAGCTGCAGGTGAAACAGATATAAAGTTTGAAGGTATACAGTCTCATATATATATTCTTGTTGCCTTAGTACAGAACCTTAGATCACTAGCTTTAGAGCAAGGTGTTGCCAAGAAGATAGAGATAGAAGATGCTGTACATAATAAGGCAAAAGAAGCGGCTCATTTGTTTTTACAAAGAGATCCTAATAAAGTTAATGAGCTTAATGAAAAATTAAAAGAGTTGCATGAGGTTACAAAATCATTTACCTCAGATTCAGACCATTAAAGTCTCCAAGTTCTATACAGGCTTTAATAACAATATCCATTTCTTGCCTGTTGCAATCCCCAAATGATTTGCAGTATTCAGTTTTGTCTTTTACTATACAGAGTCCTGCATGTCTTTTGACTTGAAGTTTCATCTCATCAAATGTATAACCAATATCATATGCAAGCTCTCTAATCATAGCATGAGCTTTAGCAATTTGTGCAAGGCTACCCTTTTCATTGTGAGCAGATACAAATATCTCTATCTTAGAATCATCAGGAAACTTAGATAAGAATTTATTGTATCTGTTCTTAGCATACTTGCTTGCAAACTCTAGCTTACCATTAACAATTTTAGCTGATATGCTAAAGTTATCCTTCATCTTTGTTTTGGTTTGCTTGTCTTAATCCTATTACTCTTACAATTATTGCTATGTACACAATAAGTAGAAATTCAATTGCATCTAATGCTTCTTTACTCATCTTTCTTTTGTTTTATACTCGATAAAATATTAACATCACCAAATTGTTCTTCTTGTATCCCTATATATTCATCAAATATATCATCAGCAGGACTATGGATTGATGTGTATAATATATTGTGAGGGCATATTGCATACCATATAAGATCTACTTTATAAACTTCATGAAGCAAATCAAGATATACATTCAAATCTTTTTTTTCAAAATAGTAACCAATATCTTTATCCCCTTCTTTATATATAATATTGCGATACTTTAAATTAGCATATACATCTACATCAAAATTAGCATTATGCAATACTAATTTAAACAATACTTTATCAAACTCTTCTTTAAGTTCATATAATTTTTTAACACTCATTTTTGTTTTGTTTTAAATTTTTATTAACAATTGCATTTAGTTGTACTTGTGTGTTATATGCATCTACAGATGCTGATATGGTAAAGATATCTATCAATGTACCTATACCAAATATACCCAGGGTAAGTAACCAAAGCACAAACTTTAGCGGCTTACCAAGATAGAGATACTGTAGTCCGGCTATACCTAATAAGCCAAGTAGTGTGAGCAGCATTGCTGTTGTTTTATTCTTCATCTTTTTTTGGTTTTATTACTGCGTTTAAGTATGCTAAATGATGTATGTCTGTATCAATAAGTTTGACATTTAGCTTTTCATCTTCAAAATAAATCATCTCTGAGTCAACGGCTTTGATGCTTTCTTGATTGCCATTTACATATACAAATAAGTCTGCTTTCTGTTGTTTACAATCAAGCTTTCCATTATACTTGTTATTAATAGTTTTTACTATTGAGTTTAATAAATCAGTCATTTTTTTCTATGGTTAATGTTTTAATTTTTTTTCTTAATTCATCTATAGTCATATCAACAAAACCTTCTGTCATAATATGATTTTTACCTAACTTTTCAGCTTCCTGTATTTCTTTTTTCATTTGTGCAGATACAGCAGCTAATCCAATTTTAATCAAGTGTGCTTCAAATCCATTTAGTAATGTCATCTTGTTAGTTTTTCAATTTTAATTAATAGATTATTTAGTTGTTTCTTTCTGCTATTTACATAGTCTATTGTTAGTTGACTAGGTTCATCATGTTCACCAGGCATTTGGTGCTTCAGCATTATTTCAAGTTCTCTTAAAGATGTCTCTATAAAAGATGAAAGGATATCATTCTCATCCTTGGTAAACATATCATTTCTATATGGTGTATAATTAATAACACCTTCTTCTCTTAGCTGCATAAATTTATCTTTCATTCTACCCATTGATATATCTTATTTTAGTTTGATCAAATTCTTCTAGTGCATTAGACACCCACGTTTCATCTATTGTATCTTTATAGCACAATATATGGCACACAGAGGTATCTTCTGGATTGAGTCTTAGCAGCCTGCCAATTCTTTGCGCAGACTTTCTTTCATTTCCATATGCATGTAATATAATCCCTTGTTTTAAATTAGGAATGTTAACACCTTCACTTAGCTGAAGTACACAACTAAGGGTATTTATTCTACCATCAGAAAACATTTCTAAGTTTTCTTTAGACATATTGTTTTTGCTATGGTAACTGTGGCTTGACAATCTATCTGCTTGCTTTACCGTGTTAGCAAATATTATACACTTGGAATTTATATTGCCAAGAAGTTTTTTTGTGTAGGCTTCTTTGCTTTTGTATTCCATCATGGATTTCATTCTCATAATCCTGGCAAACTGTTTTTGTTTGTGGCTATAAGAAGAATTAATTTTTCCACACATCCATTGGTAATCTTTATTCTCTGAGGTAAACCAATGATTGCCATCTTTTTTATTTTTCTTGAGATCTTTCTTATCAGATAGCTCAATCATGTGGACATATATTATATAGTCGTTCAATATTTTTACAGATGTAGCATCATCAACTGAGAATGTATAGACTATAGGGCAGTACTTGTTGATCATGTAATACTTTTCACCTATGTTTTTTGTAGGAGGTGTACCAGTCATGCCAAGTATATGCCCACTAAACGGCTCAAGAAACTCCATGTGATTCATCTTTAGGTTGTGACACTCATCAAGTACCACAACATCATAATCATCAGGATTCTTTTTGTTTAGAGATCTATAAGTTACAAACTCAAGTTCTATATCTATATTTATCTTTACCATTTCATCACGCCAGGAATCAATGATAGATTTTTTAGGAACAACAATAAGGTTTTTGCCTTTTGTATAAATATATTTTAAGCCAAGCCGGGTTTTACCTACACCCATTGATATAGCTACGCCACATTGCTTGTGCTTTTCTATTTCTATAAGTGCTTCATTCTGCACTAAGTTTTTTAAATGCATTATAAATCTTTAAGAAGGTCTAACAAGTCTTTGATAAAATCTTTTTCAGTAGATTTTGCACTTTCTCTATATAGATAGTATAAGTGCTGCGTGGTACAGAATACTAACTCTTTATATGAAAATGTTTTTTGAATCTCATCATATACATTTGACAAGCGCATGTCTTTGTCATGTGTTTTGTGAATAAGATCTTTCATTTTTTTTTCTAATGCTTTATATTCTTGATCATTCATATCAATAGCATCAGTAAATTTGTTTTCATTGTGATTTATCATTCTAATCTGTTTGTGGAGAAGCCTAACTCTTTAGATTCCTCCGGGTTATTTTCAATCCAATTATGGCAAGACCTACATACAGCTAACCAGTGTGTAGTGTCTAACATATTGTCACCTATTCTTCCCTTTTTATGATGAACATCTGTAGCTTTTAGTGTGCAGTTATATATCTTAGCTTCACACATTCTATCAGTAAGGAATTTAATTCTTAATTTTTTATATGCACTCATGTATATTACATTAAGTTTTCGTCAGCTAAAGATGTGTAACCACCTTCAAATAATATAAGATGATCAAGCACTTGTATGTCAAGTAACTTTAGACCTTCTTTAATTTTTTTTGTTATAGCTATATCAGCTTTGCTTGGATTAGGATTACCGCTTGGATGGTTGTGTGCTAATATAACAGCAGGACATAAACTATCAAGAGCATATTTAGCTACAATTTTTGTGTCAACAACAGTACCTGCTATACCACCTTGACTTATCTTTGCATATCCTACAGTTTCATTTGCTTGGTTCAACAATAAGATAAAAAAAGATTCATATAAAAGTATGTCATCATGCCAAAAGTTCTTTACGTAGTTATACACGTGCACACTTTCTGTAATTTTTTTAAGAGGAAACTCAGAGTTGATTTTATCAACTCTAAGTTCCATTTTGCTACAGTACTTCATCAAATATATCTAAGTTGTAGTCTTCAATAATATTTTTTAGTTTTTGTGAATAACAAGTTTCTGTCATGCATGATGTTGCATATACATAGTTACCTGCATCTACAAATTTTTTAGATTCTTTAGCTGTTATTGCTCCGCATAAAGCATTGAGCCAGCTATTTAAATCAGATTTACCATTACATCTAGGGTGGTATAACTTCATAAGAACATTTCTTGTGTGGTGTCTGAGGCTATACCAAGTAGACTTGTATTTAGTAAATCTATCTGTAGGGCTGTCATCAGCTGCTACAAGGTAAGCATCAGGATTAGATCCTCTATATTTGTGACCAAAATAATTGTTACCTACAATAGCAAGCTTACTCAAACCAAAGTTAGTCTCTATAATTGCTTGAGCTACAATAAGACTTGGTGGTATTTCAGGAAATGTTTCATGCTCTTTAACAGCTGCTTTAAGCATCTCATCTATAAAAGTTTTAATGTGCAACTGCTTCCAGGTTTTAAATCTAGTAAGCAACATTCTTTTCTTGGCATTATTGATAGGCATTTTTTTGATGTGTTTGCCATGCCATTCATATGATGTCATCCAGTACCTATCTTTAGGTAATCCTAAAGAATTATACTTAGCATCTTTAACTTGGTCTGTTCTACCTGCATATACATCAGAAACAAACTCATCTTTATGTAATGCTTCTTTGTTGTAGGTATACTTAATTGCTACAGCTTTAGCTTTTTTTTGTACAGGTTGTATCAAATTGTTTCTCTGTTGCAGTAAAACAAAAATAGCTCCTATTAAAAGAGCTATGCATATATAAAATACTACGTAATATTTAATTTCTTTTTTCATAATTACTTATTTAAATGATAACATCATACTTTATTCTGATGTCTTTTAATTTTTTTTCTAACTGCTCTTTAGTATGCTTACCTATTGTTAAAGGCAATCCTAAATATTTTTCAGCACGGTTAAGTTTTTCTAGCAAAAATTTAATATTGGCCATTTCTAACAGTATAAAAGTTTGTGATAATCCAAATGAAAAAATACATGAACATGCAAATATAAAAAGTTTTTATAGAGCATGCAAAAAATATAAAGACCAGTAGTAATCCTACTGGCCTTAGTTTTTTAGTATTGTTTTTCATTTATGTTATTATACAGTTTAATAAATTCTATTACTAAATTGTATGTAGCTTCTCTATCAACATCTGCTACACATTCTCTTATCTTTTCAACTAGCCCGCTGAAGATATATAGCTCATGTGTTTTATACATTGTGTTGATTTTATCTACAACTGGCATCAACCAGTTCCAAGACGTATTATATTTATATACTTTGGATTTGTAGACGTAAGCACTAGTATGTTTGCAACTCATAAACTTAGCAATAAACTTATTCTTTTTTTTCATCATATAATATTAGGTTATTAATACTATATGATACGTATAACAACTACTTAATGTTAAAGAAGTTCTCAGGTAAAAGTTTGTGCTTAAGAAATAAAAGAACAATGTCTTCATACTCAATACCAAGATCTTTAAATGAACAGTCATTCAATAAATCTTTGCTTGTTTCTTCTGCCGGTATATCAAGTATGCATTTTACATGCTTCATTTTAAACATGCTAAAGATTTCATTAGCATACTTAGCAGACACTTCTTGTTTGAATCTGTTGATAACATCTTGACCTTTACTCCATAGGTATGCAATCTTCTTACGTTTTTTGTAGGACATATTACTGACTTCTTGTTTGGTGTAAGCACCGTAGCCGTGCAACACAGTCTTAAATAGCTTGTGTTGTTTTTGATTAAGCAGCATGTAATCAAAATCTTTAATCCCATACAGTTGATATGTAGACATTAGCCCATAGTAAGAATATCTTTCTTCTCTCTTTGATAATTCTTCTATTGTAATTTGCTTTTGAATCTGGTTTTTTTGATCTTTGTTAAACATAAATAGAT
>Ga0208767_1001095_pt1 | contig 21678 bp, 16 predicted proteins | sample VirMetDEL_Mar_21_FD_184514 | JGI IMG/M metagenome (GOLD analysis project Ga0208767, IMG submission 184514) | Aqueous microbial communities from the Delaware River and Bay under freshwater to marine salinity gradient to study organic matter... | ecosystem: Environmental > Aquatic > Marine >... | reverse complement strand
CACAAGACGCTAACTACGGTGTTATCGTAGCTGGTCAGGACGATGCTGTTGCTTCTGCTGAGCAGATCAACAAAGTTGAGAACTACCGTGACCCAGACAGCTTTGCTGACATTGTACGTGGTATGCACCTTTACGGACGCAAAATCTTGCGCCCCGAGGCACTTATCACAGCACGTTACAACGCTGCCTAATCTTGCGTAACCTATTGGGCTGGTCTCTTCTGAGGCTGGCCCTTTAGTACGTTATACTCTTACAAAGGACTCCAATAATGGCTATCACAACAGCAATGTGTACAAGCTTTAAGTCGGAACTACTGGGTGGTACTCATGACTTGGATACCCACTCCGTTAAGATTGCGCTTATTAAAGCTACACCTTCAGGCACTTATGGCGCTGCTACAACTAACTACTCTGACGTAACAGGTAACTCTGATGAAGCATCAGGTACAGGCTACACAGCAGGCGGTCAGGTTTTAGACAGCGTTACTATTTCTACTGATGGTACTACTGCTATCATTGATATTGCAGATGAAGTATTTACTTCTGCTACAGTATCTGCTGATGGTTGTATCATCTACAATGCTTCAGCTTCTAACGCAGCTATCTGTGTTATTGACTTTGGCGGTACAAAGACTTCTACAAACGGTGACTTTACTATCCAGTTCCCGACTGCAGATGCATCAAACGCTATCATTCGTATCGCTTAATAGGAGCATAGATCATGGCTCTTGTAGTTAAAGATAGAGTAAAACAGACTACTACCACTACAGGTACGGGTACTCTTACTCTTAATGGTACAGTGGATGGCTTTCAGACTTTTGCTGCTGCTTTGTCTGATGGCGATACTACGTACTATGCCTTACTAGAGCCTAGCACTAACTCTTGGGAAGTCGGGCTAGGGACGTGGACAGAAAGTACCACAACCTTAGCTCGTACTACCATCCTAGAAAGTTCTAACTCAGGTTCAGCTATCAACCTCACAGCAGGTGAAGCTGAGGTGTTTATCACACAGCCTGCAGAAAAAGCTGTGTACTATGATGCTAATGGTGACATAACCCCTACAGGTAACGTAGATGTAGCAGGTACATTAGATGTTACTGGTGCAGCAACATTTGATGACAGTGTTACTATTCAGGGTAACCTGACTATTAATGGTACTACTACAACAGTAAGTGCTACTAACCTAGCCATTGAAGATAATATGATTTATCTTAACGATGGCAGCACTACAACTAATCCTGACCTTGGCTGGGCAGGTAACTACAACGATGGTACATATGCACACGCAGGTGTATTTCGTGATGCTTCTGATTCCACATTTAAGATTTACGATGGTTACACTCCTGAGCCAGGGGCAGCTATTGATACAACACACGCATCCTTTACGTTAGCACCTCTTAATACAGGTGCTTTGTCTGTTGAAGGTAATGTCACTGTAACGGGTACAGTAGACGGACGTGATGTTGCATCTGATGGCAGTAAGCTTGACGGCATTGAAGCTGGTGCTACAGGTGATCAGTCTGCTTCAGAGATTCTTACAGCAGTTAAGACTGTTGATGGTTCAGGCTCAGGTCTAGATGCTGACTTGCTAGACGGACAGCAAGGCTCCTACTACCTAGACTGGACACACGTAACAAACAAGCCTGACCCCAGCGTAACACTATCTGGTGATGTATCAGGCTCAGCTACCATGACTAACTTGGGTAGCATTAATATTACAACTACTGTAGCTAATGACAGCCACACCCACGATGGTCGTTACTATACTGAGTCAGAGATAGGCAACTTCTTTCTTGGTACTACAGCAATCACAGGCTACAATAAGTCAAACTGGGATACTGCTTTTGGCTGGGGCAATCATGCTTCAGCAGGTTACTTAGCAGCTTCCAGCTATACTGCAGCAGATGTTTTAGCTAAGATCAAAACAGTAGATGGCGCAGGGTCAGGGTTGGATGCTGATACACTAGATGGTACAAGCCTTTTTGGCGCACAGCAGTTCATCCAAGCTACAGCTTTAACATCATCTGATAATCTGGACACAATCATATCAAACGGGCATTACCGTTGGAGTGGTTCCGCTCCTGTAAACGCACCTTCTGGTACATACCATAATATGATTGTTCTCAATGACGGTGGGCAGGCTACCCAGATGGTGTGGGGTGGTGTTGGATCAGGCACAGCAGACATTCATATTCGTCGTCGTGACAGCGGTACGTGGCAGCCTTGGACTACCTTCTGGAATAGTGGCAATGATGGCGCAGGTTCAGGACTAGATGCTGACTTACTTGACGGTCAACATGGCAGTTACTACTATAGCCCTGCCAATGCACCAGACCCTACACTGACGCTTTCTGGTGACGTATCAGGTAGTGCTACATTTACTAACCTTGGTAATGCTACACTGAGTGTTACTGTAGCAGATGATAGTCATAATCACGTTATCTCTAATGTAGATGGCTTGCAGACTGCGTTGGATGGGAAGCTGTCCACATCAGGTAAAGCTGCTGACAGTAACTTGCTGGATGGCATTGATAGTGGCAACTTCTTAAGAAGTGATATTGATGACACACTAAACGGTGACATCACGCATACTGGTGTCGTGCGGAACACCAACAACGCAAATGTTGATGGCCCAAACTTTAATGTAAGCACAACAAACAAAGACACCACTGAGTACGCATATCGTGTAGATCGCAGCGGCACTACAGTAGGCGGTATTAGGATTGATGGTCGTGGTATTTTTGCATCAGGATCAACCGTTGGCGGCAATAACATTTGGCATTCTGGCAATGACGGCTCTGGTTCTGGCTTAGACGCTGATTTGTTAGATGGAGTTCAAGGCTCTAGTTACTTGCGTAGTGATGTGTCTGACACCATGTCAGGTAACTTAACTTTAACAGGGACAGTTGACCACACAGGCCTTTATAACGGTATCTATCATGGCATTGTAGAAGATCGTTATTATTCTGATGACTATAATGGGGCTAGAAACCTAAGTGCTTTTCTTGAGACACAACGTAGTGACATTATCCGCTACCGTCCTGTATCTAACCTAGAGTATTGGGACGGTTCTGCATGGCAGGATGGTTCTTCTCAACTATCAAATCTAAAAAGGTTGCTTGACGGTAGAAAAGACACAGTATGGCAAGTACCAAGTACTTACTACAAGTTCCGTTTTACAGTTACTGCAAACACAAGCTGGCCTCTTAGAGCTTTAATAGGTTTAGAGACTAGTTGGACAGGCTCAACCTATCAAGGCTGTCAGATGTTAGTAGAGGAGCTGCAAACAGACTCTTCTTGGGATACTAAAGTTACAGCAGATTTCACAAGCTCTAATGGTGTTACAAACTGGGGCACAATGCTTCGTGCAGACTCTGCATTACATACAGGGCGAGGTTCCCAAGTATATGCTACACGTATCACAATAGACTTTTCTAGTTGGGTTCCAAGTAACCCTAGTTATGTAACTGTGCCCCTACAGAATATCTTTGTTTTATCTAACCATGCGGGTGCGGAAAACAACGACTACAAGTCTCTGCTAGACTACGATCAAAACATTAACGCACCAGCAAACATAACAGTCACAGGTACAGTAGACGGACGTGATGTTGCAGCTGATGGAGCAAAACTTGACGGCATTGAAAGTGGCGCAACTGCTGACCAGACACCAGCAGAACTTTTAGCATCTATTAAGACAGTAGACGGTTCAGGCTCTGGTCTAGATGCTGACACTGTAGATGGCCTACAGGCTTCTCAGTTTATCCGTAGTGACGCAACGGATACAGCAACAGGTGTAATAACCTTTTCTGACCGCATCCAAGCCCACGAAATACGCACCAACACGAACCAAGAGCTTATCCTCAGTGCAGGCGAAAGCGCATCGTATGCTACAGGCCAAACGGGTGAGTACGTCTATGTAAACGCAGAACAAGGTTTGCAGATCAACACCTCGCCTGACAACTGGTCTTCTGGTTGGGCTGGTCGTGACACGTTTACGTTCTCAAGCAGTGGTATGCAGTTCCCTGACGGTACAACACAAACAACAGCGGCTCCCGCAGCGGAGCAGGATTACGGGCTTATTACAGGCTCTGTAACTGTTACAAATGACTATGGAGCATTAGCGTAATGGCAATACAAGTTCAACTTAGACGTGGTACAACATCACAGCACAGTAGCTTTACTGGTGTAGTGGGTGAAGTTACTATAGACACAGATAAAGACACTGTAGTCGTACATGATGGCTCTACAGCAGGTGGTGTGCCACTAGCTAAAGAGAGTGCTTTATTCAATGGCACATACGCAGGAACAATCTTTGGTGAAAGCCTGCAAGAGGACTATGATGCACTCTCAGGCACAACGCCTACCATTAACGCTAACAATGGTGGTGCATTTAGCCTTACAATGACAGGCAACACAACATTTACATTTAGCAGTGTTACATCTGGTCGATCTGTTGGCTTCATCCTACAGCTAACAGGCAACGGCGGTACAGTAACATGGCCCAGTTCAGTAAAGTGGGCAGGTGGTACTGCACCTGATGCTCCTGCAAGTGGTGAAACTGATGTGTTGGTCTTCCATACACGTGATGGTGGTACAAACTGGTATGGTGTACTCTCAAGTGACGCTGCAGCGTAAGGAATAACTTATGGCTTTCTCTGTCAGCCCCTTCTCATCTATTGCATTTAGTGATAGCGGCTCTCGTGAAGAGCTTGTAGTTTTATCTGGGGTTGGCGGTACAGTTCAGATAGGCACGGGTATAGATGTTCGCTCTATTGTCTCTGTGCCTCAACCTGGACAAGTAATAACTGCATCTGTAGGCAACGTAACTGTATCAGGTATTGGTAACACAGGTACTACTGGTGTAGAAGCAACTACTGCACTAAACACCGTAGGTACTACAGCAGAAGTAGTAGTCCTGCCGACAGGTGTAACAGCTACAGGAAGCGTTAACACAGTAGGAGTCACTTCCCTAGCTAATGTAGCTTCTAGCTCTGTAGTAGGGGTTACACAGGCAGGTACACCTACCATAGTAGCACGAGCAAGCACTGGTACAACTGGTGTAGCTGGTACAACCACACTAGGTCCAGCAGAGGCTAAAGCTGAAGCAGTAGCAACCCTAACGGGTATAGAAGCTACTTGTATTACAGATGATCCACTTGTAAGTGGCGATGAAGTAAGCATTGTAGCAGCGGCTGTTGTACCACCTGACAGTAACGATGGTGTAATAACTGTAGGTATTCCTACAATTATAGCTGATGCTAACTTGTCAACAGATAGTGTAGCTACTACAATACAACTAGGAAGTATTACAACTACAGCAGAGGCTGTGGTAGTACCGACATCTTTATCTGTAACTAGTGCGCTGGGAACAGTAGTTACTACTGCAGACGCTAACCTAGAAGTTACAGCAGTATCAGGCACAGCTTCTCTAGGCTCTGTAACTATATACGCTAAGGCTGTTGTCCTACCGACAGGTGTAACAGCTACAGTAATCACGGATGATCCTCTTATTAATGGCGATGAGATTGTCGTTGATGCTGAGGCGGTAGTTGTGCCTAATAGCAATGATGGCGTAACATCACTGGGTGCAATCAACGTAACTGCGGAAGTTAATCAGCTTGTTGATACTGTATCTGCAGAAGGTACTACGGGTGTAGTTATTCTCGTAGGCGATGCTAACTTTAGCATTAACGGTGTAGCAGGCACAGCAGGTACGAATACTGTAGAGGTTGATGCACAAGCAGTGGCTGCAGTAGTAAGTGTAGAGGCTCTCTTCTCTGTAGGCTCTGAAACAGTCACTACTGTACAGTTTGATTATGAAGCACTTAAAGAGAACTATAACAGACAGCGTACTGATTACATTAGAGGTTTGGACAATATTACTAGAACAGTGTTTGTTGAAGCAGAACAAAACAGAAGTGTATATGTAGAACCTCAGGCAAGCACAAGAAGAGCCTACGCTAGGGCAGCTTAAAGGATAAACTAATGTCAATGAAATGGCCTAACAAAGACCCTGATGAAGTGCTAGACTATAGCATTGACTGGTCACGCTTCCTTGGTACTGCAATCATTGCAACCTATACATGGTTTGTTGAGGATGCTGATGGTGTTAAGACAGAGCTTACACCTAGTGGTCCATTAGTGAATGGCATTCAGTTGGTCTCTGCTACAGCTACAAACACTGTTACAACAGCCTACATTGGTTCAGGTACTAACAACACCCAGTATAAGTTCACGTGTCAGATCGCTGATTCAAATGGCTTAGTAGTAGAGCGCAGTGTACGTCTACGTGTGAGGAATAAATAATGGCATATAACTTTCTTGGTTTAGTTAATGATATTAATCGTAGACTTAATGAAGTAGAGCTTACAAGTTCTAACTTTGCTAATGCTAAGGGCTTCTACAGCACTGCTAAGGATGCAGTGAATAGCGCTATCCGACATATTAATCATGAAGAGTTTTACTGGCCTTGGAACCACGTAGAAGAGGAAGATACTCTTACTGCGGGTACAACACGTTATGGCTACCCTTATGACGCTAAGACGATTGACATGGATAGCTTTCGCATCAAGCGTGATGATAGTCTTAGCATAGGTACAGTCAAACTAAAGAACTTGAACTACAAAGAATACCTTGACAAGTATGTAGATTATGAGTATAACTCTAGTGCGAGTATGCAAAAAGTACCGTCTTTTGTTGTACGTGCGCCTAGCCAAGAATTCCTTCTTGTTCCTACTCCTGACAAAGCATATGAGCTAGTCTACGAATATTACCGCAACCCTGTTGAACTAGAACTGTTTGACGATGTGCCTAGTATCCCTATAGAGTTTAAGCATATCATTGTGGATGGTGCTATGTTCTACGCTTATCAGTTCCGTTCTGATACACAGGCTGCACAGATCTCACAGGCTAAGTTTGAAACAGGTATTAAGTATATGCGTAGTTTGTACATTAACCATTACGACTATGTACGTTCTACAATGATTACACACCCCCGTTCTAGCCTGAGAGCTTAATAATGGCTACACAGTGGCAAACATTTCCTGTACCTTTTACTGGTGGGTTGATTACAAACATCAGCCCTCTCCAACAAGGTATTAATAACGTAGGTTCAGCATTTCAACTGCAGAACTTTGAACCCTCACTTGATGGCGGTTATCGCAAGGTAGCAGGCTATACAAAGTTTATTGATGCTGAGATTCCTGGATCTGGTTTAGTACAGGCTCTAGCGTTAGTACAGCAGGATAACAATGAGAAAGTCATTGCTGCACGTAATGGTGTGTATTACATAGCTAACGGTATTGATGCTACACCTACATGGACTTCTCTTGCTACAGCACCTGACATTACCTTCTCTAAGGTAAGACAGGCACGTTACAACTTCAATAATGTATATCAGATATGCTTTGTTGATGGTGTAAACTTCCCTGCATACTATGATCGCACGGCAGGTACATTGACGCACATGACAAGTTCAGCAACTAATGATGCTGTAGAGGGTGCAAGTCATGTTTGTGTGTTTAAGAGTACACTCTTCTTTGGTGTAGGTACAGAGCTAGTCTTTACAGCGCCCTATAGTGCAGATGACCTAAACCCTGCTAATGGTGCTGGTAGTATCAGTATTGGCTCAGAGATCACTGGACTGATTGTCTTTCGTGACCAGCTTATCATCTTTGCTGTAGATAAGATTATGCGTATCACAGGTACTAGTGCAGCAGACTTCTCTATGAGCGCTGTAACAGAGGACTTGGGATGCTTAAGCGCTGACACTATCCAAGAGGTAGGCGCAGATATTATGTTTCTTGGCCCTGATGGGTTACGCACACTAAGTTCTACAGATCGTATCGGTGACTTTGGTATTGATGTTGCATCTAAGAACATTAGACCTACAGTAACTAAACTACAGGACTACGCTGCTAGTTTTAGTAGTACTGTTATTCGTGGTAAAGCGCAGTACAGGTTGTTTGCTTACGTAGACAGTGAGCGTGATAATGTTGCTAAGGGTGTGTTAGGTACTAAGTTCATTGACCAAGGGGGACAGGGCTTTCAGTGGGCTGAGCTTAAAGGCTTTAAAGTATACATTGCAGACTCTCAGTTTATTGGTGAGGATGAGTATCGTATCTTTGCTAATAATGATGGATATGCGTATAGCCTAGATACGGGTACTAGCAGAGACGGTGCTGCTATTGACGCTATTTATGAATCACCTTACATGCCTATCAGTGATCCACAGGTACGTAAGACTTTCTATAAGCTAGACTTATACATAAAGCCTTTTGGTAGTATTAACATTACAGCAGGTATTAAGTTTAACCAAGGCCGTGCAGGGTACATCCAGCCTGCTACATTTCAAATCATACAAGCAGGCGGCGGTACAGGTATCTATGGTGATAATAGTTCTAACTATGGCACTGCTGTGTTTGGTGCGCCTAGAACACAGAGTTACCTTAACCAAGTGATTGGTTCTGGTGAGACAGTAGCGATACGAATTGAAGACAATAGTGCTGATGCAGCATTCTTATTAGACACAGCACTCTTTGAGTTTGCTACAGATGATAGACAGTAAGGAAAACTGATATGGCAGGTTATACACGCCAAGACTTAGCTAACAACATCTCTAATGGCAACGTCATTGATGCTGATGATCTTGACAATGAGTTCAACGCTATTGACGCAGCGTTCAATAATTCTACAGGACACGTACATGATGGTACGGCTGAGAATGGCGCACCTATTACAGTGCTTGGCCCTGTACAGGACATTGTGGCTACGACTACTCTGCTACGCCCTAAGACAACCAACGTAGTTAGCTTAGGTACAGACGCTCTTCGCTATAAAGATCTGTTCCTTGAAGGTAACGCTGATGTAGATGGCACAGTAAACGTACAGGGTGCAACTACACTGCAAGACTCCTTAGCTGTAACAAGCAATGTGACTGTGGGTGGTAACCTCACCGTAACGGGTAGTGCTACTATCGCAGGTAACCTTACATTCGGTGATGCAGCTACGGATACTGTTAGCTTTGCTGCTGATGTAAACTCTAACCTACTACCTGCTGCAGATGATACGTATGACTTGGGTGCTACAGGTGCTGAGTGGCGTAACCTATACATTGATGGTACGGCTAACATTGACACGGCTGCAGTAGATACTGCTAATGTAGGTACTCTTGCTGTGTCAGGCAATGGTACAGTAACAGGTGATCTTACAGTTAATGGCAATATTAATGCTACAGTTGTCGGTACAGCCTCTACAGCAAACACCCTCACCACAGCACGTACTATTACTCTAGCAGGTGACGTATCAGGTGCAGCTAACTTTGACGGCTCCTCTAACATCACTATCACTACAGTTATTGCTGATGATAGCCACAACCACACTATCGCTAACGTAGATGGGCTACAGGCTGCACTAGACTCTAAGTCTGCTACTCTGGGTGACTTAGGTATTACAGCAAGTATTGCAGAGATTAACTACGTAGACGGTGTAACATCTAACATCCAGACACAACTAGACACTAAAGTAGAAACACTCAGTGACCTCAGTATTACTGCTACTGCTGCTGAACTAAACACATTAGATGGTATCACAGCAAGCACAACAGAGCTTAACTACGTAGACGGTGTAACGTCAAACATCCAGACACAGATTGATACTAAACTTACAGATTTTGCATTAGAAAGTTACACAGGCGATGTTGACATTAATGGTGAACTTATAGTAACATCATACAATGAAACATACCAAGCTGTTTCTTCATCAAGTGGTAACACAACAATTAACTGTGAAGCAGGTAACGTATTTAGTAGCACACTAAGTGAGAACACTACGTTCATCTTTAGTAGCACCCCTCCAAGTGGTATAGCTTATGGGTTCTCACTAAAGATTGTGCAAGATGCAGGTGCTAGTGGTTATACTGTAACGTGGCCTGCTGCTGTAGTATGGCCTTATGCTGACAAGTATGCAGCATCTGGTGCGCCACGGCTTACAGGTACAGCATCTGCAGTAGATCAGTTTGTGTTTTACACATATGATGGTGGCACTACTTGGCAAGGCTTCACAGCAGGGTTAAACTTAGGGTAATATAGAATGAGCAATATTAAAAAGTTAATGACATCTGCCGCTGGTGGTCCTGTCCTGAACGTAGAAGATGTGTTCAGCACTTATTTGTATACTGGTAATGGTTCCTCACAAACAATCACCAACGGCATTGACCTTGATGGTGAAGGTGGTTTGGCTTGGGTTAAATCAAGAACCGGTTATGTAGATCATAATCTTATGGATACTGAAAGGGGTCTTGTTAGTGAAGGGGGTGGGCCTTTAAGTACAGCCTTAACTTCTGCTCAAGGTAACAACGCTCAGACAATAACCTCTTTTAACTCAAATGGTTTCACTGTCGGAACAGAGGGAAGTGTATCTACTAACAACATGGACTTCGTCTCTTGGACATTCCGCAAAGCCCCTAAGTTCTTTGATGTGGTGACCTATACTGGGGATGGAAACTTTAATGATGGTAACGATTATTCAAAAGCTATCCCACACAACCTCGGAGTTGCTCCGCATGTAATAATCATTAAACGCACAGATAGTTCAAGTGATTGGTGGGTAAAGCACAAAAGTAAACATAATAACTTAATCAAACTTAATTCCTCTTCTGCTCAGTTTCAGGACGCATCACCAACAGGGTCTAACTATCTTCCCATCTTTAAAAATGGCCCCAATGTTTCAGATGATACACACTTTTATTTAGACTCTGGTGATCACACGAATGGCCTTAACAATCCAGGTGCTGTTTTAAGTAATATTAACAACGCAACCTACGTCGCCTACCTCTTCGCCCACAACGATGGCGACGGTGGGTTCGGCGCTGATGGTGATCAGGATATTATCAAGTGTGGGACTTATACTGGTAATGGCTCCGATAATGGCCCTGAGATTGATTTGGGGTTTGAGCCTCAGTGGTATATGTTTAAGAAAACGAGCGGCTATAGCGGTTGGTTTATTTATGACGCAATGCGAGGTTTCTCCGTAGACCCTTCTGGTGGCCCTTATTTGTGGGCACATACGGAGTCGGAGGAGCAAGACAGTAATAGAGTTCAACCAACTTCTACAGGCATAAAAATCCACGATGGTAACGATAGTTGGAACGAATCTGGAGCAACATTCATCTACATGGCAATCCGCCGTGGTACTAAAGTGCCTGAGAGTGCGACTGAGGTGTTTAATGTGGGACTCCATAACGGGAACGTTGGCTTGGAGCAGTTTATCCCCTCTGGCGGAACAGGGTTTCCTATTGACCTCTTAATCTCCGTAGACCGTGGGCAAAGTAACCAAAGAAATCGTTATTTTATTAATAGACTCGCTGATACATGGTCGATGACAAGTACCAACAGTAATGCGGAGGCTTTTGGGCCTTCAAACCCTATCGCAAACATCTCAGGGTATCAAGACAGGGTTCGAATCGGTCCTGCTGGAGAGATAAACACTAGTTCTTGGCCTTCTGTGGACTATTTCTTCCGCCGTGCGCCGGGCTTCTTCGATGTCGTTGCTTACACTGGGAACGGAGTTTCAGGACGTACTGTAAGCCATAACCTTGGTGTTGCACCGCAACTAATATGGCTAAAGAGCCGTGATGTTAGTAGGTCATGGACATCTTCTATTCCAACTTCCTCTGGGATTTCAACAACCCAAAGACTTATACTTAACTCATCTACTGGCGCAACAGATCAGGCATACTTCCCAGCACAGCCGACTGATACTGACTTCACAATTATCAGTGACTCAGACATTAATGCTAACGGTGAAGACTACATAGCCTACCTCTTCGCAAGCCTCCCCGGTATATCGAAGGTGGGGAGCTTTAGCCATACATACGGAGGTACTACCAACGTAGATTGTGGCTTTACGTCAGGTGCAAGGTTTGTACTATGGAAGCGCACAGATGGTGCTCGCCACTGGGAATTCTTTGATACTACTCGGGGGATTGTAGCAGGTAATGACCCATACTTACGTCTAAGCGACAATAACGTTGAAACCTCTAGTGACATGATAGACCCATACAGCGCAGGTTTTAGTATTGGGTCTGCACTTGGTACTGGCGAGTTTATCTTCTACGCAATCGCATAACCGCATACGCAACGCACTCACGTGCTAATACCCAAGGTCATACAAGGAGTATCAACTAATGACTGAATATCGTGATCGCACAACTGGTGAGCTTAAATCTCAAGGCCAGTTACGCAAAGAAAACCCTAACATGTCCATGCCTAAAGTGTGGGGCGCTAATGTGTTTGACGCACTGAATGTAGACCCTGTTCTACGTGCGCCACAACCTACGGATGGCATTGGGACATACCAATCAGTACGCCGCAATGGTGTCGTGCAGGATGCTCTTAACAACTGGGTTGAGGCATGGGAAGTTGCTGACATGTTCAGTGACACAACTGAGGATGGTGTAACAACCACCAAAGCTGAACATGAGGCAGCATATCAAGCACGTCTTGACAGTGAAGCAGCAGAACGTAATCGCAATGAACGTGATCGCTTGATTGGTGAAACAGACTGGTGGGCTTCTTCTGACTTGACTATGACTGCTGAACAAACAGCATATCGTCAAGCACTGCGTGACATCACAAGCCACGCTAACTGGCCCCACTTAGATGAGGCTGACTGGCCTACTAAGCCATAAAGTGTAAGTTATGTCTGACATTAAGCTAACAACAGAAGAGCTAGAGGAAATGCTAGACAGGTCTGCTAAGCGTGGGGCTAAGCTAGTCCTGCGTGAGCTTGGCTTACAGGACGAAACAGCTGCTGTAGACATACGTGAGATACGTGGCTTGCTTGAAACGTGGCGTCAGACCCGTCAAAGCATATGGAACACCTTCATAAAGATAACTACCATTGCTGTGTTTACCTTCATTGCGGCTGCAATCTGGATGAAGCTAGGTAATTAATAAGGACTATTATAATGGCTAAACGATTTGGTGGGTTTACACCTGAACAGATGGGTAAGATTATACCTGAGATGCAGGGTATGCAGGCTGATGAACAGGCTAAGTTCTTAGCTTCACAACCAGGTGCAGCTGCACGTGTAGGCCGTATGGCTGAACTAGCACAGCAACGCATTGGTATGGCTGCTGGTGGTATGGCTAAGAAGCAAGGTTACGCACCTGGTGGCCTTACTCTTAAGACAGGTCAAACCTATAAAAACACATACTCAGGTGGTGTAGAAGCAAAGGGTTCACACCCTACTGACAATGACAAGCCTGGTAATCCCCCTCCCAACCAACCTAACACTACAGGTGGGTTTGATATGGGTGAGACTCCTGCTGATACTACTACTACCGTTCAGCCTACTATTACGCAGTCCCTCACTAGCTCCACACCTATAGAAGGTTTACCTACTGCACCGGATATAGATAGCACTGTTACCAGCTTAATAGAAGCTAACCCACAGGATTACTACGTTAATGAGATTGACTACGAGAAAAACAAAAAGTTTGCTGTAGATCAGACTAAGGCTCTCTCTGGTAATACAGCTATTATGGCTGACCCAGATGCTTACAAGATTGAGAGGCGTGGTAATCGTTACCATATTGTGTACCCTGACGGTACTGCAATCAATACGGAATATTCTGGTTTAGCTAATGCGGAAGCTAGAGCTAAAGGCGTAGCTGCAGGTCTTAAAGCCGTTAAGCCTTTGCAAGAACAATACACTCAACAGTTAGACTTATACAGACAGAACCAGTACACCCAAGCAGGTACAGCCCTTACTGATGTAGGGGCTTCACTAGACACGGCACAGACTGCTGTATCTCAGGAGCAGGGTACACTAAATGCTCTATCTCAACAGCGTGACAGTCTTCCTGCTGATGACCCTCAGCGTGAGGTACTACAGAAGCTTGTAGATGATCAGCAGATCAAGGTTACTGTAGCTAAGGCTAACCTAGCACAGGCTAGTGCAAACGTAGCACGTGTAGGTACACCTAGCACTACAGAGCTACAGGCTGCTGCTCTTACAGATCCTATGTCCATGACTACTAAGGCTGACGTAGCCCTTACTTCTGAGGCACAGAAGGCTGAGGGTATGATTGCTGCGGGTACAGGTCAGGCTGCTGCAGTGGCTGATACTGCTACTCAGACAGAAGCTGACATTGCAGCTAATGCACCTCTAGCAAAAGAGTTTGAAGCTGCAGGTATGACACCTAAAGAGGCTGCTGCAGAAGTAGCTAATGTCATGTCAAAGCTTACTGCTGTAACTGGTAAGCCTAGTGCTCAGGCATTGGCTGATGCAGCTACTATGGCTCCCTCTGAGTTAGCACAGCTAGGCTTAACAGCTGAGCAACTTGATCGTGCTCAACGTGTAGAGGCTGTAGCACCCCTAGAGGTTACACCTGAGATGCAGGTATCTAGTGCTGTAGACTTTGAACGTGCTAAAGCTGAGACTAACTTTGCTGCAGCTACAGGTGTTCCATCTACTGAGGCTACTGTACAGGGACAACTTACAGGTCTGCTAGAACAGTTTGAGGGTGGTGATACGCCAGCATGGGCTGCAGGAGCTATGAGGGCTGCTACAGCCACACTAGCTGCTCGTGGCTTAGGTGCATCAAGCATGGCTGGTCAGGCTATTGTACAGGCTGCTATGGAGTCTGCACTACCTATCGCTATGGCAGATGCTCAGACACGTGCCAGCTTTGAAGCGCAGAACTTATCTAACCGTCAACAGGCTGCAGTGTTTGCTGCTGAGCAACGTGCTAAGTTCTTAGGCATGGAGTTTGACCAAGCGTTCCAGTCACGTGTACAGAATGCTGCACGTATCGCTGACGTAGCTAAGATTAACTTCACAGCTGAACAGCAGGTAGCCCTAGAGAATGCTCGTATGGCTCAGACTGTAGACATTGCTAACCTAGATGCTAGGAATGCTAAGGTTATGGCAGATGCTGCAGCTATGTCACAGTTAGACATGGCTAACCTAAACAATAGACAGCAGGCTAACGTACAACGTGCTCAGGCTTTCCTAGACTTTGATATGACTAGCATGAGTAACCAACAGCAAGTGGCTATGTTTAAAGCGCAGAGTTTGGCTAGTGTGTATACCTCTGACACTGCTGCTGCTAATGCAGCTAAACAGTTCAATGCTGCTAGTTCTGATCAGGTTGATATGTTCTTCTCTAACTTACAGAATAACATTAATCAGTTTAACAATGAACAGTATAATGCTATGGAGCGCTTTAACTCCGGTGAAGCTAATGCACTGTCTCAGTTCAATGCAGTACAGCAGAATACTCGTGATACATTTAATGCACAGAACCAGCTAGTTGTAGCACAGGCTAATGCACAGTGGTCACAGGCTATTACTACCATGGACAATGCTGCACTAAACCAAGCAAACCGTGATGCGGCTGCAGCTGCTAATAACTTTACCATGACAGGGTATAACAACGCTATTCAGCGTGAGCGTGATACTCTGGCTTGGGCTTGGCAGTCTGCAGAGAATACTGGTGATAGAGATGCTAAGATTGCTGTAGCTAAGATAAACGAAAGTGCAGAGGATGATGGTTCTTCGGCTCTTAGCGCTGCTGCAGGTACGTTCATGGGTGCTATTGCTTCTAACGCTGCAGACATCATGTTTGGTAAGTAAGGATAAATACATGCCCAATTATAACACACAAGGTATTACAAGTTCTGCAGGTGGTGATCCTCGTAACTTAGGTGGCTCAGAGGGCTACGGCAATCCTAGTGCTTCTAGCTCATCAGGGCTTATGAGTAACACCTCTAATGCTACAGCTAAAGATGATGATAAGGATGAGCCAGGCTTCTTTGAGAGTATAGCTAATCTCTTCTCTGGTGCTGGTGCAGACTTACCTAGTGATCGTAAGGATGATGATGGTGACTCAGGCATATCTTTCTATGATAGCCCTATGTTTACACCCTATGATGGTGGCTCTGATGATAGTGCTGCAGCATCGACAGGTCTACCCTTTAGTACGACAGCAGCTGATCGTGCATTGTACGAAGCTCTAGGTGTTGATGTACCAGAGGTATACACAGGTAAGATGGGTGAGGAAGAACCAGAGCCTAACCTTGATATGGATGTACTACAGGATGCGTTACAGCCTGAGCCTATCACTGTAGAAGAGATTGAAGTTAAGGCTGGTGACACTCTAACTGCTATTGCAGAAGAGAAGGGTCTACCTGTACAGGATGTCATTGATGCTAATCCACAGATCAAGAACCCTGACTTGATTCGCCCTGGTGAGAAGGTTACTCTACCTGGTATGCTCTCAACTGCAGGTAAACTCTTAAAGACTGCTACAGACCCAGAAGCTCCTGCACCTGTCTCAGAAGATCCTGATCGTGAGTTCTACCAGTCAGGCATACCTTTAGAAGATCGTTTTCCTCCAGAGGCAGACACAGGTACTGACCCACGTAACTTAGGTGGTGCAGAAGGTTATGGTGCTGACACAGGTGAAGGGCTTATGAGTCCTACAAACCTATCATCTCGTTTGGATACTAAAGGTGGTGAGGTTGCAGGTGCAACAACTAAAGCATATGACTTTCTGACTAAGGCAGGACTTAACCCACCAGAGGATCAGCTTTTATCTGATAAACTGGCAGTGACAGGTGATCAGTTTGCAAACAGAGAAGAGGCTTTAGGGTTCATTGATAGTTCACTAGGCTTTGAGCCTACAAGAAAGGCGGCTTTCAGTGCTACAGTAGATGCAGAGTCTAGTAGTGGGTTACTAGAAGGTACTAACTATAGTAAGGATTCTGCTATTGCACGGCTTGGCGGTGGTGATGCTAACAGAATAGCACGTATTGAGGCTCTTTATGGAGGGCGTAATAGGCTTCCTGCAGAAGATCAAGAAAGGCTGTTTGACATTGCCTACGGAGGCCGTATGGGTAATGCGGCAAATGAAGGTCACAAGTACAGAGGTAGAGGTCTGATTCAGATTACGGGCAAAGACAACTACCGTAAGTATGGAGAGGCTATAGGCGTTGGAGATGCTTTGGTAAATGATCCTGATATACTAATAAACAACCCTGCTGTGATGTTAGCTGTAACAGAGGCTTACCTACAAGACAGACTACCTGAAAGAGATGATGGTTTAAGTGCTAATGATTTAAAGGACGCTATCGGACACTCAGGTGATGTTCCTAGAGGCGTTACTTGGAATGGCACAGGAAGTGCTTACAAAGGTAATCAGCGATGGTTGGACGTAATAGCCCGTTTAGAAGAGGCAGGAAAACAAGATGAGGCTGACGAAGCACGGCTAAATAATGAGTTTACTGCGCAGCAAAGGGTAGGTGTCCGTATTGATGGTGACATAGGCACAGGTAGTGAAAGTGCTATGCGTGAGTTCCTAGAAGATGAAGGCATAGTAATCCCAGAAGGAACTAGCAGAAGAGAGCTTGTCCGTCTAGTGAATGGTGCTCCCTAATGTTCGGCTTACCCCTAGAACTTATCACAATGCTCTTCTCCACAGTGCTAGGCGCAGTCATGTCTATCTGGGGGCAGAACACTAAGAACAAAGCTAAGCAGCAAGAGATGATGATCAGTGGTATGCAGCAAGCCAGAGAGCATGGCAAGACTGACACACACTTCGCATGGACACGTAGGCTCATAGCCTTATCCTCAATCTTTGCTATTATAGTCTTGCCAAAGCTAGTTGCTGTGTGGTATCCTGAGGTCAGCGTTATCGTAGGCTACACTGAGGTACATGGTGGCTTATTTAACTGGCTGTTTGGCGGTGACGGTACAGTACAATGGCAGGCAGCACGTGGCTTTGTTATAACACCCTTAGACACACACATCGTATCCGCTATCGTAGGTCTCTACTTTGGCGCAGGCTTCACTAAGTAAGGTATAATTATGGAACAAGACTTTTTCGATAGACCTATTCCGGGCCAGTCCCTAACCATGGAACCTGGCAACGTCCCGTGGGAGCAGCCCCCAGAGATGGCTGACATTGAGGATGTTACAAAGTTTTACATTAACAAGCTTGCTAACCAAGAAGTACTTGATGACTTTGGTGCATTGTGTGAGGCGGGTGTACCCCTAGCCCCTATCGTAGAGAGTATCTACTTACAGGGTGTAACTCGTGGTCTTCACACAGTTGATGCAGGTATGCTGGTAGCCCCTGTCATTCACACCTTTCTAAAGCAGGCACTGGGTTCGATGGGTATCACAGCTAAGGATACCAATGCTGATCCTAAGAAAAAGGCTGAGGAGAAAGAGAAGCAACGCTTCCTTCTGTTGGCTAACAAGTATCTGCTTGAAGAGGGTGACGATACAAGTGACCCTGGTAAGGCAATGCTACGTGAGTTGGTAGATCAGGAAGAGCCTGTAGAAGAAGAGTCTATGGAAGACATGGCTCCTGTAGAAACTGTAGAAGAAGAACCTACGGGTTTGATGGCAAGGGGCTAAGACATGGCATTTGATTGGAAAGCATTCGGTGCAGCCTTTTTAGGCGAAGTCACAGAAGGTATTGAAGAGCGTGGCGCAGAAGCTAAGAAGTATAAAGAACAGCAGGAAGCTGCAGCTGAGCGTAACCAGAGTTTAATCACACAGCGTAACTCTAGGGCTAGGCAGGCTGCACAGTACGGACGCCAAGCTGAAACACTTATGGGTGTGCATCCACAAGGCAAGGCACTTGTGCGTCAGGCTATGGCATCAGGTATGGGTACAGTACAGGAGTTGTATGAGAAGTTAAACAAGGCTGCTAATGCACCAGGCCAGAATGGTAGGTTAGGTGTAGATGATATTGATGCCATCATTAACATGCCTAGTATCCCAGCTGTAGATAAGGCTCTTATGGACATGAGCCTAGAAGATTACGCTAAGAAGACATATGGCGTTAGCCCTACTACACAGTATGCTGCACCAGAAGATGATACAAGTACTGTAGGACAGCTGTTTGGCTTTGGTGCTAAGGCTCGTGTTAAGCAACAACTTGCTGAGCAGGACTTTGGTAGTGGCATGACTGTAGCTGAGATCAACCAACTAGCTAGGCAGGAGGAGTATACCTCACTCATTCCTGGTGCTACTATGGTGTTCACTGAGCGTAACATGTTTGACACAGACAAAGCCTTTGACTTCTCTAAGAAGATCGCACAGGTTGCAGCGGATGCGATTGATACAGATCAAGCAAAGGCTACTATTAAGTTAGCAGGTAGAAATGCTGTGGTGGCTGGTATGACCTCAGAGCAAGCAACTGCAGCGAGAGTTAGGGCAGAAGAGCAGGCTATTAAAGATCTACAGATAGAAGCTACTAAGGGGCTCATTGACTACTTTGCTGACACATATAACAAGGGTGGGTTCTTTGATAATGTACTTGCAGTACAGACTATTGAAGCACTTAATCCTGGATATGTAGATACTCTTAAAGCAGAGTATTCTATTGAAGCACCTGATGGTGTAGAGGATACAGAGGCTGAGGGAGAGGCTACTGGGACAGTCGCTGCAGATGATCCTGTAGTTCCAGAACCTGTGACGCTTACTGAACCTAAGCCTGAGGATGCAGAACAAGATGAGAAGTACCCTACTGCTGCTCCCTTTGATGAGACAGGTATCAAGTTAGTAGAACAGGCTATGGAAGGTCAGTTCTTTGATGGTAACTACTCAGATAAGTACACCCGTGCGCAATGGGATGAGATGAGTAGGGCAGAACGTAGGGAGAGAGGCTTACCTGAGTCTCCTGCTGGTGGCTTTTTAAACTTCTACTTCCGTGATGAGCTTGATGAGTTGATAGCACCGTCTGTTAAGACACTGAACATTGTACGTAATGCAGATAAACCTAATTACAAAGTCAAGATAAGAGGTAGGCTAGGTACATTCAATGTAACTGCTGAGCAACTAAAGATGTTGGATGAGTCTAACTTTATTGGTGACAATCCACAGATTACTATAGAGGAGTATGATGAGGGTGAGGATAAGGTAAGAAAAAGCTTATCCCAAAAAGACTTAACTACTTTCGGAGCAGGCTAATGAGCTACGAAGAATCCATGGCAAGGCTTAATGCTCTTAGGTCTGGTACGCCACTAACGCCAGAGATAGAGACACCTAGCACTTTCTCACTAGATCCAGGTACTACCCTAAAGAAGGATGACCTTAAGAAGAACTACGAATACACCACAGCCATTCGTGACTACATGGTAGAGCGTAAGGGTGTGGACTACCAAGAAGTAGATGAGGATACACTTGTAGAAGACTTCGTAGATCATATGCGTTACTTCAACGCTAACACTGTATCGACAGCTGGTGAGGTGCGCTTCATTAGTAAAGCAGATGATAGACGTAAGGCTAAGGCTGCTAAGGCATACCAACTGTATGACCAGCTAGGCAACGTGTTTGTCAATGATGGTATCATGGGTGCAGTAGATGGTATTAAAGACTATGTATTTGCTGCAGCATCTGATCCTACAAACTACATTGGTGTAGCTACTGGTGGTATTGCTCGTGCTGGTGCAGCTGGTCTTAGTGTTACTGGTAAGCAACTCATCAAGGCATCTGTACGTCAGGCTGGTAGGGAAGCACTTAAGAGTGGCGCTACTAAGGCTGCAGCTAAAGAGGCTGGTGAACGTGCTGGTATTGAGGCTGCACGTAGGGCTGTTGAGAAGGGTATGACTACCCGTCAGGCAGGTAAGGCATACAATGAAGTATCCAAGCGTGTAGCTAGTGAGGGACGCCGTGCCTTAGCTAAAGATGCTATGCTTATGCAACAGAAAGAACTGTTCGCTGCAGGCTCTAAGACTGCCCTAAAGCAGACTGTTGCACTAGATGCTACTGCTGCTGTACTACAGGATGTCATGGCACAGAATGTCATGCTTGAAGTAGGCGCACAGGAAGAGTACAGCGCTCTGCAGACAGGCTTTGCATCACTACTTGGTGGTGTTGCTGGTGCTGCACAGTTAGGCTTTGGTAAGTTCCGTGGTGCATCTGGCTTAGAGGATACAGGATCTTCCCTAGAGAAGCTATCTAATGCTGTTATTGAAGAGGCTGCACCTACCCTTAACAAGGAGCAGTCAAGTAAAGCAGCCAAGGCTATCATGGAGAGTGTTGACTCATGGAATGAGAAGGTGGCTAAGGGTAGTGCCTACTCAGCAGATGCTATGCCAGCAGAACTTATCAAGAACATTATGCTAGGTGAAGATGGTGCAGGCGGTCTAGCTAAAGTGTTTAAAGACTCTGGCTATGGTATTGATCGTAATAAGACTATCTCAGATGTGATCACAAATGTTGTGCGTTACATCCCAGAGGAAGAGCTTAACCGTATCAATGAGGGTATGTTAAAGTACTCAGGTATTCAGTTCGGTGAATTAGGTAGCTCTAAAGTTAAGATGGGTGACATGCTTGCCAAGAGAATTAACGAGGCAGGTAAGACCCTGAACGTTATGTCTCAGGTACGTAAAACCCTAGACGCTGGTATCGTTGCTTCTAAGGATAAGATTGATGCAGCTGTAGATGATATTGATGCTAAAGAAGCTGTAGGCGAAGAGCTACAGAAGATGAATAAGTCTGACAAGTATAAGTATGGTCAGTCTGTGTGGAAGCGCTTGCTTGTTTCATCCCCTGCTACAACAGCATTGAACATTGCAGGCTTCTCCCAGTATTATGCAGGTCAGACTATGGCTGACTTGTTTAACTCATCTACACTAGCTCTTAAAGGGCTGGGACAGA
>Ga0208767_1001093_pt1 | contig 21691 bp, 18 predicted proteins | sample VirMetDEL_Mar_21_FD_184514 | JGI IMG/M metagenome (GOLD analysis project Ga0208767, IMG submission 184514) | Aqueous microbial communities from the Delaware River and Bay under freshwater to marine salinity gradient to study organic matter... | ecosystem: Environmental > Aquatic > Marine >... | reverse complement strand
TACTTTTTTAACTTCTAAATATTTATTTGATTGGTACACTTCTTCGACTTCAGGTGTTGTTATTCCAAAAGTAACAATCTTATAATCAGAAATAATAGGAGGCTTTGCATTAATTGCTTCTTTGAAACTTAATTCATAGATTAGTGATCCATAATCTCTTGGATCGTCCATAGATAAATATTCATCTTTATCTCCTCTGAACAATCTCTCTGTTGCTGTCATAAAGATACGTTTTTTAATTTTCACATTCTTTTGATGGAGTAGGTGAGCCATCTCTTTTGTTTTAGAGCCAACTGTCTTATGAGCTTCATCCATTATTCCTAGACCATAAGTAAATCCTTTCGATCCTTTAGCCGTAGCTCTTCCTGACTGGTAAGTGGTAAAAACAACTTTGATCTTTGAGGTTTTCTTTTTTAAAAATTGTTTAATTAATTTAGGGTCAGTATCAACTTTAATACCAAGATCAGACGTATCTGTTACAAAATCGTCTTGTTCATCTTTCACTGTACCGTCACTACAAACACAAAACCATTCAGGTTCAATGCCATTGATTAAAAACTCTCTAGTCCAAACTTTTAAAGTTTGTTGAAGTAAAGCAAGACTAGGAACAGCAACTAAAATTGATTTAACACCCATTTTTTTTGCTATCCAAAATGCTGTTAAGCTTTTACCTGTTCCACAAGGCATAATCATTCTACCTCGGTCATTTGATCTAAAATGATCTAAAGTTTTTTTAATAGCTTCAATTTGGTGAGGTCTTGGTTTTAAAATAATAGGTTTATGAACTTTACCTACAGCTTTAGCTTTTATTTGAGTGAACAAATCTCCATCATCTAAACCAAGCCAGGTTTCTAATAATTCAAATCCAATTGATTTTAGTAACTTTATCTTTTTTGGTGGTTTATTAACTGTCGCACAAACAATCCCGTGGGTGATATTTTTACAGTGTGTAAATGCAAGATTATTAAATGTCGATAGATCTTCTTTAATAGTTAAACTTTCATTTGAATTAGATCTGTATTTACATTGAATAGCCCAATATTCTTTGTCATTAGTTTCAGCTATTAAATCTATACCCTCATCCGTATCTGGTAAGTTAAGTTTTTTCCTTAAACTACTTGGAACTTCTTTTTCTAAATAAACTTTCTTCAATTTAGATTTATATTGAGGAGCTGTTTGTAAATATAACTTGGTTAAATATTCAAAGACGTCTCCTGCGAGCTTGGATCTGTTAGATTTAGTATAGCTTTCCAAGATCTTGTTTAAATCCTTCCAAGAACGGGCACTTTGAATGATATTTCTAATATTCATTAAGGATATAGTTTAGCATAAAGCTACCTTTTTTTGTTTTCAATTTTTTGCGATTGATTTAAGATGATATTATGAAAAACCTTTTATTAGTTCTCGCATTGGCAACAATTATAAGCGCCTGTTCTTATAAACCCGTTATAGATACTGCAGGTAGATCAGGAACATACAATGAAGATAAAGCTAGAGAGATTACAAACGATAAGCAACATTGCAAACAGATAGCTAGAGAGAATTCTAATTTAGTAAGTAATTTTAGTTTTTGGTTTATGTCACCTCAAGCAGAAACGAAATACACATCTTTATATAGAAAATGTTTAATCAATAGAGGTCACAGCGTTCTGAATTAAGATGAGTTATTATGGGGAATATTGGCATTTTTCAAATATTAATATTAATAGCATTTATCGCTTTTATAGTCGGCACTGGTTATGCTGGTATTTATATAATTAAACAAAATCCTAAATTAAAAAAATATATTGATAAAAAAAATATTATTATAATTTCTCTTATCTATATTGTTCTTGTTAGCTTCATTAGTGGAAAAAATGTAGCTTACGGGATAGGAGCTTTTGGATCACCATACATCATTACTATTATAAATAGTTTATTTAGAAATAAATTTAAATTTAATAAAATATTTGATGAAAAGTTTTATCATTTTCTTTTAGGAATTATGACTTTTGGATTTATATCAACAACTCTGTCTGCAATCTTTTAACTTATGAAAACAAGATTTGAATCATTAGTCGAAAGCTTTGTGGTTATTGTTATTCTATTAGCACTATATTGGATAGTTGGTTTTATCATTTTTAAACTTTTTAAAAAAGAAATTAGAAATGAGAAAGGTTATTTAGCCTGTATAATTGGTGGGTTCATTTTAAAACGAGCATTAATTTCTTCGATGGGTTAAATGTAATAATGGGAATTTTTTTAGACAAAATTGTAAAACCTCTTTTAAGATCACAAAAAGGAAATTGGATTAGCAGAATTAATGAACTAACAGATAGTCAATTAAAAATTGCTCATAGTGGTCAAACTGAAGAAGAAAAAGAGGCAGACAAAATTACTTTTGCAAATGCTTTGGATGGATTTGTAGATTATGTAGAAAATTATGACTCTTTACTCGAGAGTGTTTCCCAATTTTATGTAAAATTTGATATTAAAACAGCAAAACCAATCCATAAAATAGCTTTAAAAAAACCAGAAATGTTATCTGATAAGGAAACGTTATTATTTTTTGATCACACTTTTTTAATATCGCAAAACATAAGAAGACAACACCAGGCAATACCTATGAATCTTTTAATATATGGGGCACTTCCACTTCTTGCATCTCAAGGTTTATTTACAAGTGCGATAGGTATGATTTGTTTTCCAGACACGAGAGAGAAAGGTTTTCAGCTTTGGAAATACTTATATGGAAGTTTTCCTTTGTGCAAAAAATTTAAGTATAAAAAACATCTGCCAAAAGAAGTTGTTAAATTATTAGAGATAGGTGTTTTTAAAAAATAATAATGCTTGGCTTATTCAAAAACAAATTAAATGTTGGAGAACATTTAGATATTATTAATTATTTAATAATTGAAGAGGCAGAACAGCAATGGAACTATCACGCTGTAGAAAATAATTTTGATAAAAAAGCTTTTAGAAGTGCCTCTTTTGCAAAAGGGGTTGTTGAGATGTTTGTTACAAAAATTCTAAAGATAAAAACAGATAATAAAGTTTTAATGGCAATTGTACAGTTAGGCCGTGACAGATGTCAGGAATATATTACTGAACATAAAGACCTGAAAAAACAATATGGAAAGTTAAAGGATAAAGATTTATTATATCAATTATTTATTGCAGCAAAATATCTAGAAATTGTTGAAGAAAAGTACCGTGACTTAAAAGGTATGAATGAACGAATAATGATTGAGGGAAAGGATTGTGTTGATTTTAATTACAGACGTAAAGCTTATGAAATAATTTGTGAAGCAAATAGAATGCTTCAATTAGCGGTTAAAACATCAAAAGAAAGATTTAAAACTTCTGAAAAATCTAACCAAGCTTACGATAAATATCAGATAGTATTCAATAAGCTTACAGTTACTGAACGTAAAGAGTTAATAAACAATTTTTCTAATGTAGTTGCTGATAGAATTGAAGACAGAAACCCAAATAACCTTATAAGATTAGATGAATAGAGATAAAAATTATCACCCTAATAATTTCTTTAATAATTGGGATAATCTAAAAACATTCCCATTCAGAGATGCATTAATTACACACTTAAAAAATTATGATCAAGATAGAAATGTAAAAGCTATTATTTATGAAAGAATGCAATTTCCAAAAAACGTTGAGAAAGAATTCAGATTTGATGAGACTACCAAATATTGGAATGGTATAAATACAGCTTTAGAAGATCCAGATTTTCTAGGTAGAGTAACAGTCTTTGAAGCTTTTAAGTTCTTTTTAGAAGTTGCTAAAGATAATGTTAAATATTTTAAAAAATATGACCTTAAAAACTTTAAGATTAACCAAACTAATAAAAATGAAATGTTTTCCCTATATCAAATGACACTTCTCCATCTTGTAGGAGAGCTTCATTTAAATAAGGAATTTAGAGAAAATGCTAGAATCAAAGATAGTGAAATAGTCAAAAAAGTTGATCCTTTTAAATATATCAACCTAAAGTACAGATTGAGCAAAAGATTTGGAGCTTTTAAAAGATTTTCCGATCAAGGTTTTTCTCCAGATGAAGCAAGAATAAAAGTTGATAAGTTATATCCAATGATAAATGATGATTACTTGTGTGAGCGAGATTTAATAACGGTGGATAAAAGTTGGTTAGGTTTAATAGTATTAGTTTTTATTGCTTGGTATCTTAACAATTATTAACAGTTATTCTTTCATTATACGCCATTTGCAATTGTTAAAACTCTAAAACTTTGATGAAAATTACGAGTAGATAACTTACAAAAATTCACTCGTAACATTGCATACGATTTGATAACATTGGATTATGGGAGAGATTTCTGAAACTACAATGATAGTTGGAAGTATAATTGCATCAGCAATTTGGGGAACCGCAATGTTTAGCAACCATCCTGCGATTGTTAAAAATAGAAACACAACACAAAAATTTATTAATACATTGATATGGCTATCTTTTATGTTTTGGTGGTTAAGTGGCGACGTGTAGATTCCGAAGCAATAACATAATTTTAAAAAATATTTTTCATAATTTTTTTTGTAATATTTTTTTAGAAAAAGATTCAAAAATCTTATTTGGTTTTGGTACCCTATAAGAGTCTGAATGTTAGTATTTAGAGCTAACTATAAGTACCTAGAATTAGCAAAGAGGTGGTAGGGAGTAAGATGTACTTTCGATTTTACAAACTCGACTGGTACCTCTTCTATGGAGGAACCGGGAGGGAGTCCGGCGACAGCCGGACGACCGACAGCGTAGAACGTTAATAGAACTATCTAACTTTTATTTTGATCCACAATTTATTGTCATTGCTTACTTATTGGACTCTAGAATCTGTACTAGTCAATTCCGTATTATCAAAGTATATTGGGATAAATCTTGTGCAGACTAGAGGACAACTAGAGGACAGAGAGATAAAAATAAACTTTGGTTGAGTCTTTTATGCAACACAAGTATATAATTGAGTAATAACAACAAAAAGAACACAGTGCCCTCGTGGTGAAATTGGTAGACACAAAGGACTTAAAATCCTAGGGATTCACAAACACTACTGTCTCTGATAGTCTCAATCAGTATCAGAAATATAGATCTCAATAGATTAATTATTCCTGGTGCATATAGTGTTGATATGACAGAAGAAATTAAACAGAGCAAACTACAATCTAAACTAGAGGACAGACCGATAGCTCAAACTAGAAGACAGTTAAAAAAACTTAAATTCACAGATTACGCTATTGAGAGATACACAGCAGATTTCATTAATTCTAAAGGTAAGAATAGAAAACAAACAGTAATTCCTTTTGATGTTTCAAAGAACACTTCCTTAAAAGGATTAAAGCTCACTCAATATCAGAAAACAAAAAAGAAAGTTTTCACTATGCAATTTTGGTTTAATGGCAAAGCTGATTATATTTATCTAGGTGAATTCAGACCTGGAATATTTGGTGTTAAAGAAGTTGAGGCAAAAGTATTTGAAATAGTTAAGACACACACTAACGACAATGGGCATTGGATAAAGAACCCTAAACAGACGATCCACGACTCTAAAACAAAAATCAGCAAAGCAAATATAGTTGAGAGTCAAAAGCTAACAATCAGAGAAGTTATTGAAAGGATCTGCATTGAGGGATTTCCTAAAGCAAAGAAAATTGGAAACCTATCAGCTCATTCTATTAAGTCCCTGGTTAAATACTTCATTGGTTATAACTGGAGGTCTAGACATTTAATCTACACAGAGAATTCAAAAGGACACGGAAAAGTTTCATTCAAAGCAAACGAACATAGACGAACAGTTAAGCCGGAAAGTTGGGAGGATCTATTCAAGAAGTTTCCTCCAGGACACGGATTGATCAAAGATAAAAGATTCAACCCTCTATTGGAAACTAGTCTCTATGACAGTGATTTAAGTAAATTAGTTATTGATGAATTGAATGAGGGGATAATAAGAAAATATGTAGACATTCCAAAGAGAGCATTTGGAACTAAAGAGAATTTATTAGACGCTATATCAACGTTATGGAATTACTCACTATCAAATAGTTTATTTGGTGATGTTCCTCCAAAGATTGAATTTAAAAACATAGTATTTAAGAAACCGGAGCAAAGTAATTACGTAGGAGCTAAATATAATAATTTAAGATTCAGTGATAATGAAATGCCTATAATCTTTAATGCGTTAAGGGAAAGAAGAGATAAATATCCATTCCAGGCAGAGGCTTTATTATTTTTACAATTTACAGGAAGAAGAGTACCGGAAACTTTAAAGATGAAACCTGGCTATGTAAATAAAGACAAAGGCGTTATCACTTTAAACTACGGAATTACTAAAGGAAGAAAAGAAGAATTTGTTGATATCACTCCGCCAATTAAATTAGTTTTAGACTCTCTTGAATACCAACTTAAAAAGCCGGAGTTTCAGAAATATAGATTTGTTGATTGGTTATTTCCTACAACAAGAATTAACTCTCAAAGGCTCCACGAAGATAGTTATGTTAGATCAGAGGCTACTCGATTGAAGTCATTAAGAGGTTGTTGGGATAACGTTATTAAAGAAACTGGAATAATTGGAAGTCCTAAAATGTTTAGAAAGACTTTCTCGTCGCTCGCTAAATTGACACTAGGAACTTCGTCCAAGGCAAGAGCATTAACGGGACACGAACAAGACTCAACGTTAGATGTTCACTACGATAAAACATCTAGAGAGACTGCAAGAGAGTATGCTCATCAAGTAGCAGAAGTATTTAATTTTATAAAAAAAACTGGTTAAATATTCGTGAGCCCTGTTTCCTGTTGTGTTATACAGGATTAAGGAATTACTAATGCCAGGAACACGAAGACCCAAAGCCAATAGATTTACTATAAGTCTGATACAGACTAAAATTCTTCAATATAAAAAAAGATATAACGAAACCTCTCTCAATGCCTGGAAGAGATTAACTCGGAACAAGAACTTTCCAACTTTAATGAGACAGTTTTATAAAGGTTTTAAAAACAAAGAATATTATTTAGAAAGAATTACAACAGACAACACAGCACAAAATGATTTCTATAAACGACATTTAGTTAAAGATAGATCCGGAATAATGCATCTATTAAAAACACCCTCCCATAAATACACATATCGCAAGAAATAAATAATATTAGCCCTACTGCCCCAATATGATTCCTAACGTAGTAAGGACGTATGGAATTTAATTTTAAAAAAGAGATCTACACAACACCGGAACTTTTAAAAGAAGTTTCAATCTCCAAAGCTACATTCTACCGATACCAGTCCGGTTGGTTGGCTAAAGGAAATTGTTTATCGGATATGGGTAAATTCACATTGAAAGGATCAAAGAGATCCTACTGGTTAATTAGAAAATTTATGAGTTGGCTAATTGAAACCCAGGTCAACGAAAAGAAAACATTTAATAACGAAGTGAGAGATCAGCAAATAGCAATAGGGGTTTTAAAAGGATTTAAAAATGAACAAGAATAATATTGAAAAACCTGAAAAAGATTTAAAAGAATTTAAACAGCTACTCGCAAAACGGACTCAACTGGAGCTACCTTTTGAAAAGCCCGAGACAGCAGACATCATAGAATTTAAACCAAAGCCAGGAAGTCCAATACTAGAATGGTGGAAGACTCACAAAGACGAAACAAAAAACCTAGCGTCCGTAGATGATATCGCTCCGTTCTTATCTCAATTTTATTCAGAGAAACAATTACTAGAAATGAACGAAACAGAGATTGAAAGTGTGTTGCAAGACTTATTAGAAAAAGGAGTTTTATAATATGGCTAATGAGTACGCAAAGAATAAAGCTCTAATGAAAAGACTCAAAGAGCCGGAAGTAAGGAGAGTTGATTTTGGATTAAGAGATCCAGTCGCTTATGTTGAAAACATCAGAGATATTTATGACAACACAGACAACAAATTTATTAATCACCCGACTAAAGGTGTGATCAAAGAAAATGAATTAAAACAATTCGATAGTTTAGATAAAACAACTTACCCTAGCGATCCAATACAACAGAGGAAGTTAAAAGATGAAAAACTATTTCAGAACATACTTCCTAAATTAAAGAACAAAGGTCAAAAAGCATTAAAGAAAAAACCTGTTGCCAATAACTTCAACGTAGATACTACGGCATTAAGTAGAGATTTTAATAACTACTTAAATATGAGGAGGGTATTTGAAAAATCTGTAATGCCTCCAAAGATTAAAGAACCTAAAGCAGAACCAAAAGAGGAGGGTGGATTACACAACGTCCTAGACACAGATCTACTTTACCGAAGAAAGAAAGGACTAGATTTTTAAATGCAAAGATCAGTCAGAATAAATCAAGAGACTTACAATAAGCTCAACACGTTAAGAAATAAGCTGTTCCCGTTTCAAGTATCTTTTCCAAAGATAATTAAATTAGCAACAGATCAACTCGACAAAGGAATTACTAATGCAACGAAAAACCAAAAAAGCCCAACGAAATAAAAACATACAACTCATATCAAAGCGTCAATACGACAAACTTCTTAAAGCAATATTTCAAAGTATTAAGGAACGAGACAATTATAATAAGATCCTAGTCCACGACATTGAAAGGAAGAATGAGAAGATTAAGATCCTGGAGGATTATATTGAGAAAGAACTTGATGAAGTTAATAAGATTGTAAAAGGAAGATTAACAGATTACAAAAACGCAAATAATAGCCTGGTCGAAATCAACGCCGGACTCCAAAAGAAAAATATAGAAATTACTAGAGCTTATAATGGTCTAGCAATGATGGGAAAGTTTGCCGAAGAGAACGGCATAGACATTAAAAAGCATAATAGAGATCTACCGGAACACCCACTCAACAAATACAAATTTGAGCAAAAACACGAAGTTTTAGAGTCAGGAAAGACTAAATCTGTCTACACATTAACCCCACCAAATAAGGATAAAAAGAAATGAACAATGAAACTCCACCACACATTTTAAAAAGTGCAAAAAGATTAAGAGATTTATTTTACGGAACAAAAGGATATTGGACTACGTTAACAGATCCTCCAGTTTATAGAGAAAGCGACGGAAAACATTTAAGCGAAACAAAATCTATTCCAAGAGATCTAACAGTAGATGATTATGTTGAACACTTAACCCAGGACAAAAAACAATTAACTGTAAGTCCTCTATACACAGAGAAAGAAGTTTATTTTGGATCACTTGATATAGATACTTATAAATGGGACGAGCAAAAAAAATTAAAATTTTTAGAAAAAGCTAGAAAACTAGATCTATTCCCGGCTCAAACTAAATCGGGAGGAATTCATTTACATACATTCACTTGTGAAGATGAGGGTATCAAAGCTAGTTTTATGATTAATAGATTAAGTTATTGTAGAGATGAGTTAGAGCTCCCAGTAGAAACAGAAATATTTCCTAAACAAAGTGAAAGGCATAAACATAAACTAGGTAATGGAATCTCAATTCCATTCAAAGGTTTCTACAAAGATCCTACAAAATGCAAGACAGTGGGATTAGAGATAACACCTGGAGGACAAATTACAGAAAACAACATAGGTATCTCTTTAAATAAATGGGAGTCTCAAACAAAACAAATATTGCCGACAAGACTAGATCAAAGATTCTATGATAACTGGGCAACATATAATAACCCAGTAGATCACGCAGAGAAGACAGCGAAGAAGATTACACAAAAAGAAATAATCAAAAATATTATAGCCGGGAAAGAACACCCAAAAGGAGGAACGTTTGATAACTGGATTCTTATGTTAATTGCTAAAGCTGTTAGAGGTATGAACACAGACGCAGAGATCTTAACAATTTGTGAAAAGGTTGCTCATAAATCAGACAAGAGCAATATCGCAGATTACTTTCAAGATAAGATTGATAACGTAAGAAAAAAGTTTGGGATTAAAGACCCGGACAATGCAAGAGAAGAGATCAAAAAAAACCTAGTCTATATCATTGATGAAGATAAATATTTCGATATTGAAAAAAGCAAAGCATACGATCCTTTAGTAATTGACAGGGTCTACGCTCATATATTTTCAAAGCCTAGCTGTACCAACTGGCTAAAGACAGAGGCAGAAAAGCTAGAAGTAGAGAACTGGTTATGGCAACCAAAACAATATGATCCAAATAAATTAATCATTGAAGTTAATGGATTGAAATATCTCAACGCATATAAACCCAATGATCTTAAACCGGAAGAGGGCGACACTAAACTTTGGAATGAGATGTTGGATTATATTTTTGTCCATAACAAAAAACATAAAAAACAATTTTTAGATTGGTTGGCTTATCAAGTGCAGCACGTCGGGACTAAATTAAGATATGCAATTATAATTTATTCAAAAGAATTTCAAATAGGTAAAGGAAGTATTTGGAGAGTTATTGAAAAGGTATTTGGAAAACACAACACAAAAGAAATAGATGTTGAACAGGCTTTAGATCACGCAAAACAATATTTAAGAAACTGTGCCGTAGTTTGTATTGATGAAATGGAAAGCTCTGGAACATTCTCACAAAAGAAGACTCTGTTAAATGCAATGAAGAGAATTATAACTGCCGGTGAACTAGGACATAGAGCCAGGTATTCAGATTATACAAACGTTCCAACACTAACAAATTATATTCTATTCACGAATAACAAGGACGCTTTATCACTTCAAAAGAATGAGAAAAGATATTCAGTCTATATGCACGAACAAAAAAGAAAACCCCAAGAATGGTACGATAAGTTTCATCAATGGATAGACAACGAAGAAGAGGCAAAGAAGAACGGCAATCATAAAAACTTTAAGGACGGAGCTAAATATATTTTAAATGAATTATTGTTAAGAGATGTAAAAGATTTTAATCCATTTAAAACGGCACCCGAAACATCATTCAATAATATTATGTCAGAAGCCGGAGCTCACCCATTAGCTAAACTTCTCAAAGAAAAATTAGACGGAAGATATCACCCAGTAAGAAAACCAGTTGTCTCTACTTTAGGAGTTTATAATTGGCTGAAACAAAACAATGAACTAGGGAGGTTTAGAATTAATGATGTTGCTCACGCTCTAGAGTCAATCGGAGGAATTAAAAGAGAGCAATGTAAAATTAAAATGGAAAATAGGGACGAAATCAAAAGACTTAATCTATTTATAATTGATGATCACGAATGGTTTAAAGATAAATCAAATTCAGAGGTAGGACAATATTATTGGGACGACGGAGGCGACAGAAACACTGCAAACCCGGAGGAAGTTTATTTTGTAGGTGATGAAAGAGCTGAACAAGACTCATTTTTAAAAGATCAGAAACCACCAAAGAAAATTAATTTATAATGAAACAAAAATCACGAACAGCTAAAGGAAGATATCTACAAAACATAGTTAAGGATAAAATCATTGAGCTTTATCCAGTGCTAACAAAGAAAGATATTAGAACTTCAATGGTAGGTGAGAACAATGCCGATATAAAACTGCTATCTCACACTGCGAAAAAATTATTTCCATATAGCGTAGAATGTAAAAATAGGAATGAATTCAAAGGAGTCTACAACGGAATAAGACAAGCCATTAAACATTCACCTAGAGAACCCGTCCTAGTTATTAAAATGAATAGAGAAAAGCCTTTAGCAATCATTGACCTGGATCACTTCTTTAAATTACTTTCAGATTAAACGTACAAACCTACAACCCTAACAAAGCTAGTTTCTACCTTTAGGGGCTTATAGGTATAGAGAGTAATTAATCTATATAACTATTATTTAAAGTTTAGCCTTGTAAGGCTTGTATGCCTTGTATCGTCCACATAAACATTGAAGTAATTAAAAAAGTTGAGCCTAGGCTAGTGAAGTTGACCTTGTTTTTAAGTCGCCTTTTAAAAACGGCTTATTTGTTAACTCAATAAGTATTTATTACGTTTAAGAGGCTGTCAAAAGTTACGTTTGTTCCTGGTGAACTGCCTAAAAAATACAAGGCTCATTTCCTTGTTTCGTGTTCCATTTTGCCTGTTCAGTTGATCCGTAGATTCTCGCCACGCCATATTCTATTCACGATTCAATGCCCACGGAAAAACACATAACAATAAATAATCATTCTGTTATAATCACGGAACATTAGTAATAATTCACCGGCTATTCAGTTTGTCGAGAATTGGGTAGCCGGGTTCCTAATGCAATAATTTAGACGGAGCCCAATAAGATTCAATACCGGGTTTTAATTCAAAGCTCTTTTTTAGATTATGACATTCCTTACAGATCCAGGTTGCCTTGCCATAGAACATAGTTTGTTTCAGAATAGCTTTAGACGTATCACACTTATAACACTTCTCGATTTTGTATAATTTTTTCATAAAATTTTTGTAGTAAAATTTTTCCTTTCTATTTGAAAATTTATAATATTTTTTTAGAAAAAGATTCAAAAATCTCATTTGGTTTAGGTACCCTATAAGAGTCCATTTGTTAGTATTTAGTAAGCCATATAACGAACCTAAATAGCGTAAAGGGTGGTAGGGGGTAAGATGTACTTTCCATTTTACAAACTCGACTGGTACCTCTTCTATGGAGGAACCTGGAGGGAGTCCGGCAACAGCCGGACGACCGACAGCGTAGAACGTTAATAGAACTATCTAACTTTTAATTTGATCCACAATTTATTGTGATTGCTACATTATTGGAGTCTAGAATTAGAACTTTCAATTAATGGTTTATCCTATTATTATAAGAATAATAATGTGTAGACTTGCACAGGACTTGCACACAGAGAGATAAATAAGTGTATGTTCATTTTGAGTCTTTGCATTTTTAACTAAAAGTGAGTATTAACAATAAAAATAACGACGTGCCCTCGTGGTGAAATTGGTAGACACAAAGGACTTAAAAGCCTAGGGATTCACATTTGTTATAGTCTCTGTTAGTCTCACACAGTATCGGAAATTTAGATCCTAATGGATTAATAATTCTCGGTGATTATATTGGTGATATGACAGAAGAAATTAAACAGAGCAAACTAGACACAGAACTTGCACAGAGAAAGACAGCTCAAACTTGCACAGAGAAAAAATCAATTAAATTTACGGACTATGCCATTGCTAGGCATATCCCTAGTTTCATAGATAAGAATAATAAAACTCTTGATAGAGAAATAATCCCATTTGAGAATTGTGGTCTTAAAGGTTTAAAACTTTGTACTTACAGAGTTAGCAAAAAGAAAATGTTCTTTATGCGTTATTGGTTTAATGGAAAATCTCTTCCTTTTACATTCGGAGAATTCAGAACTGGTTATGGAGTTAGAGAATGCAGACTTGATTATATGAATGTTCTTGATCAGTGTTCAAACAACAAAGGTCTTTGGGTCAAAGATCCAAAGCAAACGATCCACGACTCTGAAACAAAGATCACCAAAGCGAATATAGTTGAGAGTCAAAAGCTAACAATCAGAGAAGTTATTGAAAGGATCTGTATTGAGGGATTTCCTAAAGCAAAGAAAATTGGGAACCTATCAGCTCATTCTATTAAATCCCTGGTTAAATACTTCATTGGTTATAACTGGAGGTCTAGACATTTAATCTACACAGAGAATTCAAAAGGACACGGAAAAGTTTCATTCAAAGCTAACGAACATAGACGAACAGTTAAGCCGGAAAGTTGGGAGGATCTATTCAAGAAGTTTCCTCCAGGACACGGATTGATCAAAGATAAGAGATTCAATCCTTTACTTGAAACCAGTCTCTATGACAGTGATTTAAGTAAGTTAGTTATTGATGAATTGAATGAGGGGATAATAAGAAAATATGTAGACATTCCAAAGAGAGCATTTGGAACTAAAGAGAATTTATTAGACGCTATATCAACGTTATGGAATTACTCACTATCAAATAGTTTATTTGGTGATGTTCCTCCAAAGATTGAATTTAAAAACATAGTATTTAAGAAACCGGAGCAAAGTAATTACGTAGGAGCTAAATATAATAATTTAAGATTCAGTGATAATGAAATGCCTATAATCTTTAATGCGTTAAGGGAAAGAAGAGATAAATATCCATTCCAGGCAGAGGCTTTATTATTTTTACAATTTACAGGAAGAAGAGTACCGGAAACTTTAAAGATGAAACCTGGCTATGTAAATAAAGACAAAGGCGTTATCACTTTAAACTACGGAATTACTAAAGGAAGAAAAGAAGAATTTGTTGATATCACTCCGCCAATTAAATTAGTTTTAGACTCTCTTGAATACCAACTTAAAAAGCCGGAGTTTCAGAAATATAGATTTGTTGATTGGTTATTTCCTACAACAAGAATTAACTCTCAAAGGCTCCACGAAGATAGTTATGTTAGATCAGAGGCTACTCGATTGAAGTCATTAAGAGGTTGTTGGGATAACGTTATTAAAGAAACTGGAATAATTGGAAGTCCTAAAATGTTTAGAAAGACTTTCTCGTCGCTCGCTAAATTGACACTAGGAACTTCGTCCAAGGCAAGAGCATTAACGGGACACGAACAAGACTCAACGTTAGATGTTCACTACGATAAAACATCTAGAGAGACTGCAAGAGAGTATGCTCATCAAGTAGCAGAAGTATTTAATTTTATAAAAAAAACTGGTTAAATATTCGTGAGCCCTGTTTCCTGTTGTGTTATACAGGATTAAGGAATTACTAATGCCAGGAACACGAAGACCCAAAGCCAATAGATTTACTATAAGTCTGATACAGACTAAAATTCTTCAATATAAAAAAAGATATAACGAAACCTCTCTCAATGCCTGGAAGAGATTAACTCGGAACAAGAACTTTCCAACTTTAATGAGACAGTTTTATAAAGGTTTTAAAAACAAAGAATATTATTTAGAAAGAATTACAACAGACAACACAGCACAAAATGATTTCTATAAACGACATTTAGTTAAAGATAGATCCGGAATAATGCATCTATTAAAAACACCCTCCCATAAATACACATATCGCAAGAAATAAATAATATTAGCCCTACTGCCCCAATATGATTCCTAACGTAGTAAGGACGTATGGAATTTAATTTTAAAAAAGAGATCTACACAACACCGGAACTTTTAAAAGAAGTTTCAATCTCCAAAGCTACATTCTACCGATACCAGTCCGGTTGGTTGGCTAAAGGAAATTGTTTATCGGATATGGGTAAATTCACATTGAAAGGATCAAAGAGATCCTACTGGTTAATTAGAAAATTTATGAGTTGGCTAATTGAAACCCAGGTCAACGAAAAGAAAACATTTAATAACGAAGTGAGAGATCAGCAAATAGCAATAGGGGTTTTAAAAGGATTTAAAAATGAACAAGAATAATATTGAAAAACCTGAAAAAGATTTAAAAGAATTTAAACAGCTACTCGCAAAACGGACTCAACTGGAGCTACCTTTTGAAAAGCCCGAGACAGCAGACATCATAGAATTTAAACCAAAGCCAGGAAGTCCAATACTAGAATGGTGGAAGACTCACAAAGACGAAACAAAAAACCTAGCGTCCGTAGATGATATCGCTCCGTTCTTATCTCAATTTTATTCAGAGAAACAATTACTAGAAATGAACGAAACAGAGATTGAAAGTGTGTTGCAAGACTTATTAGAAAAAGGAGTTTTATAATATGGCTAATGAGTACGCAAAGAATAAAGCTCTAATGAAAAGACTCAAAGAGCCGGAAGTAAGGAGAGTTGATTTTGGATTAAGAGATCCAGTCGCTTATGTTGAAAACATCAGAGATATTTATGACAACACAGACAACAAATTTATTAATCACCCGACTAAAGGTGTGATCAAAGAAAATGAATTAAAACAATTCGATAGTTTAGATAAAACAACTTACCCTAGCGATCCAATACAACAGAGGAAGTTAAAAGATGAAAAACTATTTCAGAACATACTTCCTAAATTAAAGAACAAAGGTCAAAAAGCATTAAAGAAAAAACCTGTTGCCAATAACTTCAACGTAGATACTACGGCATTAAGTAGAGATTTTAATAACTACTTAAATATGAGGAGGGTATTTGAAAAATCTGTAATGCCTCCAAAGATTAAAGAACCTAAAGCAGAACCAAAAGAGGAGGGTGGATTACACAACGTCCTAGACACAGATCTACTTTACCGAAGAAAGAAAGGACTAGATTTTTAAATGCAAAGATCAGTCAGAATAAATCAAGAGACTTACAATAAGCTCAACACGTTAAGAAATAAGCTGTTCCCGTTTCAAGTATCTTTTCCAAAGATAATTAAATTAGCAACAGATCAACTCGACAAAGGAATTACTAATGCAACGAAAAACCAAAAAAGCCCAACGAAATAAAAACATACAACTCATATCAAAGCGTCAATACGACAAACTTCTTAAAGCAATATTTCAAAGTATTAAGGAACGAGACAATTATAATAAGATCCTAGTCCACGACATTGAAAGGAAGAATGAGAAGATTAAGATCCTGGAGGATTATATTGAGAAAGAACTTGATGAAGTTAATAAGATTGTAAAAGGAAGATTAACAGATTACAAAAACGCAAATAATAGCCTGGTCGAAATCAACGCCGGACTCCAAAAGAAAAATATAGAAATTACTAGAGCTTATAATGGTCTAGCAATGATGGGAAAGTTTGCCGAAGAGAACGGCATAGACATTAAAAAGCATAATAGAGATCTACCGGAACACCCACTCAACAAATACAAATTTGAGCAAAAACACGAAGTTTTAGAGTCAGGAAAGACTAAATCTGTCTACACATTAACCCCACCAAATAAGGATAAAAAGAAATGAACAATGAAACTCCACCACACATTTTAAAAAGTGCAAAAAGATTAAGAGATTTATTTTACGGAACAAAAGGATATTGGACTACGTTAACAGATCCTCCAGTTTATAGAGAAAGCGACGGAAAACATTTAAGCGAAACAAAATCTATTCCAAGAGATCTAACAGTAGATGATTATGTTGAACACTTAACCCAGGACAAAAAACAATTAACTGTAAGTCCTCTATACACAGAGAAAGAAGTTTATTTTGGATCACTTGATATAGATACTTATAAATGGGACGAGCAAAAAAAATTAAAATTTTTAGAAAAAGCTAGAAAACTAGATCTATTCCCGGCTCAAACTAAATCGGGAGGAATTCATTTACATACATTCACTTGTGAAGATGAGGGTATCAAAGCTAGTTTTATGATTAATAGATTAAGTTATTGTAGAGATGAGTTAGAGCTCCCAGTAGAAACAGAAATATTTCCTAAACAAAGTGAAAGGCATAAACATAAACTAGGTAATGGAATCTCAATTCCATTCAAAGGTTTCTACAAAGATCCTACAAAATGCAAGACAGTGGGATTAGAGATAACACCTGGAGGACAAATTACAGAAAACAACATAGGTATCTCTTTAAATAAATGGGAGTCTCAAACAAAACAAATATTGCCGACAAGACTAGATCAAAGATTCTATGATAACTGGGCAACATATAATAACCCAGTAGATCACGCAGAGAAGACAGCGAAGAAGATTACACAAAAAGAAATAATCAAAAATATTATAGCCGGGAAAGAACACCCAAAAGGAGGAACGTTTGATAACTGGATTCTTATGTTAATTGCTAAAGCTGTTAGAGGTATGAACACAGACGCAGAGATCTTAACAATTTGTGAAAAGGTTGCTCATAAATCAGACAAGAGCAATATCGCAGATTACTTTCAAGATAAGATTGATAACGTAAGAAAAAAGTTTGGGATTAAAGACCCGGACAATGCAAGAGAAGAGATCAAAAAAAACCTAGTCTATATCATTGATGAAGATAAATATTTCGATATTGAAAAAAGCAAAGCATACGATCCTTTAGTAATTGACAGGGTCTACGCTCATATATTTTCAAAGCCTAGCTGTACCAACTGGCTAAAGACAGAGGCAGAAAAGCTAGAAGTAGAGAACTGGTTATGGCAACCAAAACAATATGATCCAAATAAATTAATCATTGAAGTTAATGGATTGAAATATCTCAACGCATATAAACCCAATGATCTTAAACCGGAAGAGGGCGACACTAAACTTTGGAATGAGATGTTGGATTATATTTTTGTCCATAACAAAAAACATAAAAAACAATTTTTAGATTGGTTGGCTTATCAAGTGCAGCACGTCGGGACTAAATTAAGATATGCAATTATAATTTATTCAAAAGAATTTCAAATAGGTAAAGGAAGTATTTGGAGAGTTATTGAAAAGGTATTTGGAAAACACAACACAAAAGAAATAGATGTTGAACAGGCTTTAGATCACGCAAAACAATATTTAAGAAACTGTGCCGTAGTTTGTATTGATGAAATGGAAAGCTCTGGAACATTCTCACAAAAGAAGACTCTGTTAAATGCAATGAAGAGAATTATAACTGCCGGTGAACTAGGACATAGAGCCAGGTATTCAGATTATACAAACGTTCCAACACTAACAAATTATATTCTATTCACGAATAACAAGGACGCTTTATCACTTCAAAAGAATGAGAAAAGATATTCAGTCTATATGCACGAACAAAAAAGAAAACCCCAAGAATGGTACGATAAGTTTCATCAATGGATAGACAACGAAGAAGAGGCAAAGAAGAACGGCAATCATAAAAACTTTAAGGACGGAGCTAAATATATTTTAAATGAATTATTGTTAAGAGATGTAAAAGATTTTAATCCATTTAAAACGGCACCCGAAACATCATTCAATAATATTATGTCAGAAGCCGGAGCTCACCCATTAGCTAAACTTCTCAAAGAAAAATTAGACGGAAGATATCACCCAGTAAGAAAACCAGTTGTCTCTACTTTAGGAGTTTATAATTGGCTGAAACAAAACAATGAACTAGGGAGGTTTAGAATTAATGATGTTGCTCACGCTCTAGAGTCAATCGGAGGAATTAAAAGAGAGCAATGTAAAATTAAAATGGAAAATAGGGACGAAATCAAAAGACTTAATCTATTTATAATTGATGATCACGAATGGTTTAAAGATAAATCAAATTCAGAGGTAGGACAATATTATTGGGACGACGGAGGCGACAGAAACACTGCAAACCCGGAGGAAGTTTATTTTGTAGGTGATGAAAGAGCTGAACAAGACTCATTTTTAAAAGATCAGAAACCACCAAAGAAAATTAATTTATAATGAAACAAAAATCACGAACAGCTAAAGGAAGATATCTACAAAACATAGTTAAGGATAAAATCATTGAGCTTTATCCAGTGCTAACAAAGAAAGATATTAGAACTTCAATGGTAGGTGAGAACAATGCCGATATAAAACTGCTATCTCACACTGCGAAAAAATTATTTCCATATAGCGTAGAATGTAAAAATAGGAATGAATTCAAAGGAGTCTACAACGGAATAAGACAAGCCATTAAACATTCACCTAGAGAACCCGTCCTAGTTATTAAAATGAATAGAGAAAAGCCTTTAGCAATCATTGACCTGGATCACTTCTTTAAATTACTTTCAGATTAAACGTACAAACCTACAACCCTAACAAAGCTAGTTTCTACCTTTAGGGGCTTATAGGTATAGAGAGTAATTAATCTATATAACTATTATTTAAAGTTTAGCCTTGTAAGGCTTGTATGCCTTGTATCGTCCACATAAACATTGAAGTAATTAAAAAAGTTGAGCCTAGGCTAGTGAAGTTGACCTTGTTTTTAAGTCGCCTTTTAAAAACGGCTTATTTGTTAACTCAATAAGTATTTATTACGTTTAAGAGGCTGTCAAAAGTTACGTTTGTTCCTGGTGAACTGCCTAAAAAATACAAGGCTCATTTCCTTGTTTCGTGTTCCATTTTGCCTGTTCAGTTGATCCGTAGATTCTCGCCACGCCATATTCTATTCACGATTCAATGCCCACGGAAAAACACATAACAATAAATAATCATTCTGTTATAATCACGGAACATTAGTAATAATTCACCGGCTATTCAGTTTGTCGAGAATTGGGTAGCCGGGTTCCTAATGTAATAATTTAGACGGAGCCCGATAAAACCTTACTCGCTAAATGGTAGTTACTTCTTCTTACCTAGGAAATCAGGCCAACCTTTCCATTTATTTCTTCTACTATAATATTGCCAAACATTGCTTGGGATATCATTTGGAAACTTTTTCGACTTTGTAAAAATTATCCATTCTCTTTCATTTTTAATTTTCTTAAATTTTATATATTTTTTAGAATCCTCATATGATTTATATTTTCTTAAAAATGTTGCAACAAAACCTGTTCCTAAAAATACACCCCAGCCCTCCCATTCTTTTTTAAACTTTTGACTTACATTTGCAGGAATATTTTTTGGGAAATTTTTTGATTTAGTATGTAAGACCCAGTCATTTCTGCTTTTTAATTTTAAAGATTGAGCATATTTTTTTGTTTTTTTGTAAGATCTAAATACCTTATTTTGATGTGCGATAATCCCTGTTCCTAAAAATTCTCCCCAATTTTTCCATTTATCTTTATACGCATAGTGAGGTGTTTTGGGCATATCATTTGGTAGCTTTCCCTCTCTACAGTATTTACGCCACTCATTGAAACCTGTTAGTTTTAATCTTTGTGCAAATTTTTTTGCCTCATCATAAGATCTATATTTTCTTGATCTTGTTCCTAAAAAATCACCCCAATCTATCCATTCATCTTTATAAGTAGTATTAGGATATTTAGGTAAATCATCTGGAAAATTTTTAGATTTAGTAAATATTTTCCAATCTTCAACACTCTTTAATTTTAATGAAAGAACAATTCTTTTTGCGTCTTCGTAAGAACTATAAACTCTTTTTTGATTTGCAATTCTTCCTGTGTCTAAAAAATCACCCCATCCTTTCCATTCTTTTTTAAAAAAATAAGGTGGTGTTAAAGGAATATCTTTAGGGATTTTTTTTGTTTTAATAATTTTATAAAAATCTTCTTTTGTTTTAATTTTCTTAAATTTTATATATTTTTTAGATTCTTCATAAGATTTATAGATTATTGTATTTCCTAGAAACTCCTTCCAACCTTTCCATTCTTTTTTGTAAGCTTCTTCTGGATGTGATGGAATATCTTTTGGATGATTGTTGTTAGATTTGAAGCGCCAATTGTTGCCATTTGTAAGATTTAAAGATTGTGCGTATTTTTTAGCCTCTTCATAAGATCTCCAATTTCCATAAGCAACCTTATCCCAAACTTTTAATTGAACAGCATTATTGAACTCTTCTGCTTCAACTTTGTACAAGCTGTTAACAGAAGTTAACCCATCAACTGGAGATCCACCTTTAGGCTTCTTTCCTTCTGAAATTACTCTTAAATACTCGACTATTCTTCTATCTGATGTTGCAAGGGCTCTAACTGTAATAGCCACATCATCATAACCTTGCTCTTCTGCTGCTTCTGCTAATTCAATATGATCGGGAACGAAAATTGGAATTAAAATATAACCAAACTTTTTCCCCTTTGATAAACGTAAAGCTCTTCCTGCTGCTTGCACAATATCAACCTTACTTCTTTTAGGATCGGTAAAGCACACACAATCAATAGCAGGTAAATCAACTCCTTCCGTTAAACATCTTGCATTAGTCATTAAACCTTTGCTTTCAGAAAAAGATCTCATTTGATTTGCTCGCTCACTTGTCGGCATATTACCTGCCACGTGGTACGACTTTAACTTTCCATATTCTGGAAAAATCTTACTGATT
>Ga0208767_1001092_pt1 | contig 21698 bp, 12 predicted proteins | sample VirMetDEL_Mar_21_FD_184514 | JGI IMG/M metagenome (GOLD analysis project Ga0208767, IMG submission 184514) | Aqueous microbial communities from the Delaware River and Bay under freshwater to marine salinity gradient to study organic matter... | ecosystem: Environmental > Aquatic > Marine >... | reverse complement strand
AAGTGTTACTTTTAGAAATCCCAAACTTCCCATTTCCTGAGGGATCTTCGTCAACAAATATGTATTTGTTAGCATAAGGTAAAATAGATCCTGAGTAAGGGATACAAACTGATGTTCCTGAAGTACCAGAGATACCTGATGTGCCTGAGGTGCCAGTTACACCACTAGTACCCGAAGTACCTGTTGTGCCTGAAGTACCGGTTGTACCGCTAGTACCTGAAGTACCGGTTGTACCGCTAGTACCTGAAGTACCTGTTGTACCTGAAGTACCTGTTGTACCGCTAGTACCTGAAGTACCACTAGCACCTGTTGTACCTGAAGTACCACTTATGCCCGAAGTACCTGAAGTACCACTAGCACCTGTTGTTCCTGAAGTGCCACTTATTCCACTAGTACCACTAGTACCAGTATTTCCGCTTGTGGTAGCAAGTAAAACCCATCCTGAATTTGAACTAATATTACTTATATTTACTAAGTAGTAAAGTTCTAAGGTATCTTGCTGGAAGACAATTAATCCTTCATGTGCCACCGAAGCATCAAATCCTAATCTAGTGGCTTCATTAGCAACTACAGTCCTAGCATCAATAGGATCTGTATTGTTGATGTTAAAGCCTTCAGGGAAATTTATTGCCATTTTATGATGAAGTTATTTTATAAGTTATAGCTGAAGGGCCTTGTTGTCCTGTTCTAAATACCTTGTATCCTTCGGAACCTACAATATTTGTATAAGTTGCTACTAGGGGAAATGTAACTGGGAGGTTATTTACAGTAATAGTAGGGGTATCACTTATTTCATTACTTTTTACTATGATATAGTGATAATCAAAACTATTACCTTGAATAGTAAGGTTTACATTTAATGGGTCTTCAGTAGTTACACTTGAAGAATTAAAACCTTCACTAGCTAGGTAGTATAAATCTAGTATATTAGCTTGGGATAAACTACTTGCAGCAGCAGCACCCCATCTATATGTAAATACTCTATCTACAGTATAAGTTCTATTAGTTTCATAAAATATTTGAGGATCATTTTCTCCTGCAGGGGATTGCCAATTTTGAGTTAACCCAATTGAAGGAGTATTTACTCCCCCTGCTAAGGATACAGGAGAAGAATTATTATTTGTAATACTTACAGATTCCCAATCATTAGCTGTACCTGAACTACTTGTATAAGTTATACTACCTGTAGCTCCTACATGAACTCTTAAATTACTACTATTAGTACTACCCCCTCCTTGTACTCCACTGTAGTTAGCAGTTAAGGAAGGATTACCTGGTGCACCTTTAGATAAATTTAAATTTAATGTGCTTTCTATAATATATTCTGAGTTGTCAGCTAATTGAACTGTTAAACTTCCTGTTATAAGGTGACTTCCTGAAGCTAGTGAAGGATAAGCTAAATTAGTTACATCTAACTCAAAAGGGTTTGTTTCTATATCGGTACCTAAAATTTCAATAGAATTAGATATAAATGAAGCTGAAATAAATGTAGTGGTATTTAAATCAAAATTCATATCTACTGTATAATTATCATTAATTTTATTAAATCTATTAACATTAAAAGTGCTATTATCTGTAATAGAAGTAATAGAAGGTAATGAAGGAGTACCAAATTGCAAAGTTAACTTACCAGTATTTGGATCAGAAGTTACAAAAACATTAGAATCATAATCTAAAATATTTAAAGTACCTAAATCATATAAAGTTCCCGAGCTTGTTTGATATTGGGTAGTATTACCTCCTCCTTCTATATTAATAGAAGCAGTAGGAGAGTTTACAATTAAGTTACCACTACCAGAAATTTCTAAGCGTTCTATTCCTGTACCTTCTATAGAACCACTAACTACAGTAAGAGATATTGAGGTACCTGAGGTACCTGATGTACCAGTTGTGCCTGAAGTACCTGATGTGCCTGTAGTTCCTGAAGTACCGCTTGTACCAGTTGTGCCTGAAGTACCTGAAGTGCCAGTTGTGCCTGAAGTACCAGAGGTACCAGTTGTGCCTGAAGTACCAGAGGTACCTGTTGTACCACTTGTGCCTGAAGTGCCTGTAGTACCCGACGTACCTGAAGTACCTGTAGTACCAGACGTACCTGAAGTACCTGTTGTACCACTTGTGCCTGAAGTACCTGTTGTACCTGATGTACCTGAAGTACCTGTAGTACCAGATGTACCAGAGGTACCTGTAGTTCCTGAAGTACCTGAAGTACCAGTTGTACCAGATGTACCTGAAGTACCTGTAGTACCACTTGTACCTGAGGTACCTGTAGTTCCTGACGTGCCTGAAGTACCTGTTGTTCCTGAAGTACCAGAAGTACCAGTTGTTCCTGAAGTACCAGAAGTACCGGTTGTTCCTGAGGTACCACTAGTACCTGTAGTTCCTGAAGTACCAGAAGTACCTGTTGTTCCTGAGGTACCACTAGTACCTGTAGTTCCTGAAGTGCCAGAAGTACCTGAAGTACCAGTTGTACCTGAAGTACCACTAGTACCTGTAGTTCCTGAAGTACCTGAAGTACCACTAGTACCTGTAGTTCCTGAAGTACCAGATGTGCCTGGGGTACCTCCTCCACCTCCTCCTTCAGATATAAAGGTATCTAAAGTTTGACCTATATATCTATAAGCTGTTATATATAGTTTATCTCCTTCACTAGGTGATTGAGATGAAGAATAGAAATTTAAAACTCCCGTTTTGTAATCAAACTGATAAAGAGTTCCATCTATAGGTTCAGCATTAGCTGCTGTTCCTCCTGAAGATCCTGAGAGTATTATTATTCTATAACCTGGGTCGTTTCCCTCAGTATTCCTTGTTGGGAAAGCTGGGTCATAGTATTTATTAGATACCCAATTAGTTAGTTGGTTTGAATTTACTAATTGTGGGTTAACATTAGTTTGGGGTGGAGATAAGGTAAACCAAGTTTGAGATTTACCATCAGTGACAATTGTTGAAGGAGTTAGTTCTAATCTCCAGTAATATTTTAATATAGAAACTTCGGGAGAATACGAAGGATCGGCTATACTACTAGAAACTATTTCTCCATCTTGGCTACTTTGAGAATAAGGTAAGGAAGAAGTTGGAATTAAAAATTCTTGTGTATAAATTTCAGTAGCATTTAAATCAAGTACATTAGTAAATGCTTCTTGACCATCTCCAATAGCTATAGTATACCTTAAACTTTGGAGTAACCTATTTGATTTAGTTTCTTTATTTAAATTAGCCATCTTATATAAATATTAAGTATAGGATACTGTGATATTAGTAATTGGAGAAGGATCTCCTTTATACCTAATAAGAAGTATATAATTAGGGTAAGTTGAGTTTATTACTTGAGAAAGGGCTGTGGTTAAAGGTAAAGTATAAGTTTGGTTACTTACCGATCCCTCGTTGTCATTAGCTACTATATCTATATTAGTAAAGAATGGATTCAGTTGATCATCAGTTGATTGGTTATCATAAGTTCCCCCATAGGAAGTAAATTTTGAAATGTCATATATAATAGATCTAGGAAGGGGACCAAAACCTGCTGAAGTGCTTCCCGATTTAGCTGATTGAAGCATTACAGCAAGTGCAATTCCATCATTAGTTGAATTCCAATTTACTAAAGTTTTCCCTACATTTACTTTTAAACTTAATCTAGTTGTACCTGAATTGTCTTTAAAGGCTCGTGCGTAATATTTATAATCACTTGTAGAAGTAGAGTGTTCATTTAACCAGTATCCATATGTACCTCCTGCTTTTACTAAGTAACCAGGTTTTACCTGCAAATCATATTTAGCTAAATTATAGGCACTATATGAACCTGTAGTAAACTTATCTCCATCATCATATGAGCCCGAAAGTAAGTTATCAGTTATTTTAATTCTATAATTTTCTCCTGTAAATTGTTCAGTAGTACCTGTTAAAGTACCATTGTCATATCCTTGTGCTCTACCATAGTAAGCCATTGAACCTGATGGTGCAGGTTGTCCAAAAGTTCCATCAGCATGAAAATCAACAGCGGTAGTTAATATATTAGATTCAGTACTTTCCCTATTTCTACCGTTAAGTATAGTATTAAACGTTGTAGGAGATATTGTAGTTGCACCAGCATTAGTATCACCACTAGTACCGGCATTAAAATCCAAACTACAGGTTAATATAGCTATATCATCATCAAACGGAACAGTTTCTGTACTTCTAAGAACGGTACCTGTAGAATTATAAACTACATTTGCTGTTTGTATAGTACCTCCATCTGTACTAAGTATACGATTTCCCCCTCCACCAGCAGAAACTGTAACTAAAGTATTATCATTGGTTATTCTAGCAATAGTAGTACTAGAAGCATATAAGGGGTCAAATAAACCTGTTACTTCTGCTCCTGCAGTCCAACCTGCGGTTCTTAAATAAGGAGCACCTGATAAAGAACGAGAAGTAGCTGTTAAGCTAGTGATAAAATTATCAGCGTAACTAAGAGTATTTAAACCAATATCACTATTTAATTGGGCAGTATCCGCATAAAATATTTCTTCTTTTTGTGTATATGAAGTACTAAAAAGTGAAGAACCTGAAGCTATTTTTATTGAAGAAGTAATTTGATACCATCCAGTAGCTTCTTTAGTATTTAAATCTATTCCATCATTATATAAATTTGCTTGTAAAATATTAACAAATTTACCATCTTGATAAGTAACAGGTATAACTGCAGGGTTTGCAGTTTGTATATTTCCTACGGTTACCCCAGAAGTAGTACCAGGCCCTGTTTGAGTTAATGTAGATTCTAAATGATTTGCTGCTGTTAAAGTTTTACTTGAGTTATCTGAAAATCTCCAGTCTTGGGTTCCAGATACTATAAATTGATTATTAATTAATCCTAAACCGAATAGTTCAGTACTACCTGGGTTATCGTCTGAACTTACTGTTGTGCTTCCTCCTTTTACTGATGAATAATTTATATAATAATTTGTATTATTACGAATAGGAGAAATACCATTAAATATGGTACCTCCATCAGATACAAAACCTTTGGTTTCTAAGTATGCTAAAGTAGGATTACTTGGAGTGTTTTGAGGTAAGTACCCAGCGGGGGCAGTACCTATTCCTGTATTATTTTTATTCTCACTTATATTAGCATAAGTTTGAGTATTGGGAAAAGGTGAAGGTGCAGAAGCACTTAATAAACCTGCCATAAATCTTAATATTTCTGAAACATTAGTATTAGCATCAAAATTATTAAAGTAGGATCCTTCTAAACTTTCCTTCCAAGAATTTGCTGTAGGGTATCCTACATTATGATTGTAAGTGTATAAAGATTCGGTTAATAGAACAGAATATATTTCATTATTACTCCCTCCAGTATTAAGGTTTGAAGTTCCAGTACCACTTTGAGAAGGAGAAGTTTGTAAGGTAGAACCTGTTATTTGTAGCGTATTAGAAGTATTATAATACGTTCCTTGATATGTAAATATCCCGCCACTTCCCCCTTCTATATTAAGAGAAGCAGTATTACTATTTAATATAATTAAATCTCCACTACCAGAAATTTCTAAGCGTTCTATTCCTGTACCTTCTATAGAACCACTAACTATAGTAAGAGATATTGAGGTACCTGAGGTACCTGAAGTGCCTGTTGTGCCTGATGTACCTGAGGTGCCGGTTGTTCCTGAGGTACCACTTGTACCAGTTGTGCCTGAAGTACCGCTTGTACCAGTTGTGCCTGAAGTACCGCTTGTACCAGTTGTGCCTGAAGTACCTGATGTGCCTGTAGTTCCTGAAGTACCGCTTGTACCAGTTGTGCCTGAAGTACCTGATGTGCCTGTGGTTCCTGAAGTACCTGTTGTTCCTGATGTGCCTGAAGTACCGCTTGTACCAGTTGTGCCTGAAGTACCTGAAGTACCTGTGGTTCCTGAAGTACCTGTTGTTCCTGATGTGCCTGAAGTACCGCTTGTACCAGTTGTGCCTGAAGTACCTGAAGTACCTGTGGTTCCTGAAGTACCTGTTGTTCCTGATGTGCCTGAAGTACCAGAGGTACCTGTTGTACCGCTTGTACCAGAGGTACCTGTTGTACCGCTTGTACCAGAGGTACCTGTTGTACCACTTGTACCAGAGGTACCTGTAGTACCAGACGTACCAGAGGTACCTGTAGTACCAGACGTACCAGAGGTACCTGTAGTACCAGATGTACCTGAAGTACCTGTAGTTCCTGATGTGCCATTGTTATAAGAACCTGTAGAATAGAACCTACCTGTAGCATTATCCCATACTACTACATTATAATCACTTCCTCCAGCATCAGGTAATACACTTGCTGTAAGTGAGCCTGTTAATTCTAAGTTTCCTAAAATAAGATTTGAAGATGTAGCAACAGCCGGGAGAAAATATTGAAAATCTTTAAATGAGCCTGAAGGGTTTAATGCTGAAAGATCCCCAGGAGGAGAAGATGTAAAATTAGTAGGACCTGTACCAAAGTACATGTCTAAATAATTATAACCGGGTTGGAAGGCATTCGCAAAAAGTTTAGTGTTAGACCCTTCAGAAGGACCAAAAGCTCCTCCTATACCCGTAGCTTTGTCCCATACAAATTGCACAACATCTCCATTTTGGAGGGGAGAACTACTAGATACTACATTATTTAGTTCAATACTATATCTAATGTATACAGATGAAAGATTAATTTCAGTAACTAAATAACTTTGAAATCTTCCTGAACCTGTTTCTAGTAAAGTTATTATAGATTCTATATCTCCATATAAAAATTCAGGGGGATTCCATCCTTGTGGAGCAATATTAACCCCATCTATTGATTCTGAATGGATCCAAATTTCTTCTAGAGAGGGAATAGATGAATCTAGTAAAACAATTTCTCCAGAGGAGGGAGAGTCTCCGGGATTTGTAGAAATAGTAAAATTATAATAAGTATGGGGTAAAGCAATTCCACTTATACCTGAGGTACCGCTAGTACCTGTAGTTCCTGATGTACCTGAAGTACCAGTTGTACCACTTGTACCTGAAGTACCTGTAGTACCAGATGTACCTGAAGTACCAGTTGTACCACTTGTACCTGAAGTACCTGTAGTACCAGATGTACCTGAAGTACCAGTTGTACCTGAAGTACCAGAGGTACCAGTTGTTCCTGAAGTACCTGAAGTACCTGTTGTACCACTTGTACCTGAAGTACCTGTAGTACCAGATGTACCTGAAGTACCAGTTGTACCTGAAGTACCAGAGGTACCAGTTGTTCCTGAAGTACCTGAAGTACCTGTTGTACCACTTGTACCTGAAGTACCTGTAGTACCAGATGTACCTGAAGTACCAGTTGTACCTGAAGTGCCACTAGTACCTGTAGTTCCTGAAGTACCTGAAGTACCTGAAGTGCCTGTTGTACCTGATGTACCTGAAGTACCAGTTGTACCTGAAGTACCTGAAGTGCCTGTTGTACCTGATGTACCAGAGGTACCTGTAGTTCCTGAAGTACCACTTGTACCTGTAGTTCCTGAAGTACCTGAAGTACCAGATGTACCTGGGGTGCCCCCACCACCTCCTCCTTCAGATATGAAAGCATCTAAAGTTTGGCCTACATATTGGTAAACAGTTGCTGTAACTGTATCGCCTGTTGTAGGAGCAGAAGATGAAAATTGTAAAACACCCGTTTTATAATCAAATTGGTAATTTGCAGGATTTTGATCAGTACCATTTACTTTAATTACTACATTATAACCTGGAGGGTTTTCTTCAGTAGTTGCATTAGTTAATGAAGGATCTGAATATTTTGGTGATATGAAGTTTCCTTGTTGACCGTCTTGAATAATTTGAGGGGTAACATCATTATTAGGACTATGTCCTGATTTTGAGATAAAAAAGAATACTTCTGTATTACTACCATTAACAACACTCGAGGGAGTTAATTGAAAATTATAATAGTATTTAACAATATTGTCACTTCCTGAAGTGATAAAATTTTCATTTTGTGAGCTAGCTGAAAAGGGTAGGGATGATGAAGGGATAGAGTCCTGTTGGATATAAATGTCAGAAGCATTTATATCAAGTACTCTTGTAAAAGCTTCTTGATTGTCATTCAAATTCTCGTGAGTATACCTTCTACCCGCGAGTAATCTATTTGACTTTTTTGTTTTATCTAATCCCATTACGGTATTTTATCTTTTTAACTAATAGAAATGGCAATACCAGTTACAGGAGATGGATCACCCTTATATCGTATTATAACTATAAAATTCTGATCATTTCCATCCAAAATCATACCATCTCCATTTCGAAGGGGCACAGTATAAGTATTAGAATTTAAATTTCCACCAATATTTCCCCTAAGAGCAATATTATTCGAAAAAGGATTTTTATGGTTATCATTAGAAATTGAAGCGGAAATTAAATTAGAAGTTAACTGTGTTGGATCATATATTATTGGGGTTGTATAATTTTCAATTCCCGAACTTTGGAAAATAATTGCTGCTGATACTCCATCACTAGTGCTTTCCCAGGAATTTAATGTAGTACCTACGTTAAGAGTCATAGTAACAGCTGCATTGGTTAAATCACGTTTAAAAGCTCTAGCATAAAATTTATAAACTTTAGTATTATCAGGATCTGTAAACCAATATCCATAAGTACCTCCAGGTTTTACTAAATAGCCAGGTTTTACTTGTAAATCTAATCCTCCTAAGTTATTAACATAATATGAACCTGTAGTAAACTTATCTCCATTATCATATGAACCTGAAAGTAACTTATCTGTTATTCCAATTCTATAATTTTCTCCTGTAAATGCTTCAGCAAATGTCGTTAAAGTTCCTCCATCATATCCCTGATTGCGTTTATAGTATACCATTGAACCTGAATCTGGGGATTGTCCAAAAGTACCAGCGGTAAACCATGGTATAGAGACGGATTGGTTTGGGAAGGATGTACCATCAGGTTTAAAACCCTTAAGGTTAGCAAGAAAAGTTGCAGAACTACTTCCAATTTGATCTATATTAGTATCCCCATCACTAAAATCAGTAGCAAATGAAGCAGTTAACCTAATTATATCAGTTTCGTGAGGAATTTCACCAACTGCTCTAGAGGTAGTACCATCACTAGAATATACAATATCACTTGCACTAAGAGTTCCACCTCCAGTTTGATTTTGTATAGTGTATTTTCCACTTTCATTAATAACATTAGATAAAGCTAAAAATTGAGCTAAAGTTACATTTCCGAAGCTACCACTTCTATAAAGAGGGTTAAAAACTCCACCAATTGAACCTGATGCTTCCCAAGTAGCTGTTAATAAATAAGGAGCACCTGATAGGGAACGTGAAGTGGCTGTTAAAGGAATGTATGAAGGGGAATCTATTATAGAAAGAGTATTGTCAGGAATATATAATTCTGTTCCATCAATACCAAATGAAGTTGTACCACATCCAAAAATTTTAAATTTATCTTCATAATAGGTACTATAATTAACTTGAGAACCTGTTCTAATTGCTATTGAAGCAGTTATATAATAATACCCTACAGATTCAGTTACGTTATTAAAAACTGAACTTCCTCCATCTAAATTATTTTTAAGGGAAAAATATTGGGTTTGATCAATAAAATTTTCAAATTTTCCATCTTGGTATACAGCAGGGATTACTGAAGGGTTAGAGGTTGGGATGGTTGCCCTTTCTATACCATCATTACTAGTAGTATTTTCTGTTGTGTTAGATTTAGTATATTCCTCACTATCTTGATAGCTAATTATTTCATTAGATTGGGAGGAAAAATTCCATTCTATAGAAGTAGATACATAAAAAGTATCACTAAGAGAACCTATTCCAAAAAGTTGACCATCATTAGAAGAAGAAACTGTTGTGCTTCCTCCTGCTACAGAATTATACTTTCTCCTAAAGTTCCCACTTTTTTGGATATTAGTTATTCCCCTAAATATATTTTCTCCTTCATTAGCAAATCCTTTACTATTTAAATATATAATTCCTGTATTAGTAGAACTTTGAGGAACAAAACCTTCAGGAACATCATTTATACCATTAGATTCACTAGAATTAACTCCTGTTATACCCGCATAATATTTAGTATTAGGGGTAGGAGAAGGTGCTGAGGAACTTAATAAACCTGCTACAAATCTTAAAATTTCAGATGTGTTAGTGTTAGCAGTAAAGTTTTCAAAATAAGATCCCTCTAAATTTTCATTCCAAGCATTACTTTTAGGATATCCTACATTATGATTGTATGAATAAATAGATTCACTAACTAAAAAAGCATAACCCCCAGTATTTACAGAAGAAGTACCTTCTCCAGTTCCAGGAGCATTAAGTTCAAGAGTAGAACCTGTTATTTGTAAAGTGTTAGAAGTATTATAATACGTTTCTTGATCTGTAAATATTCCTCCTCCTTCTATATTAATAGAAGCAGTAGAAGAGTTTACAATTAAGTTACCGCTACCAGAAATTTCTAAGCGTTCTATTCCTGTACCTGTTGTGGAACCACTAACTATTGTAAGGGATATTGAGGTACCTGAGGTACCTGAAGTGCCTGTTGTGCCTGAAGTACCGCTTGTACCAGTTGTACCTGAAGTGCCTGAAGTACCCGTTGTGCCTGAAGTGCCAGAGGTGCCTGTAGTCCCTGAAGTACCTGAGGTACCAGTTGTGCCTGAAGTACCTGAGGTACCTGTTGTACCACTTGTGCCTGAAGTGCCTGAAGTGCCTGCTTCTGTAATTTGGAAGCAAAAATCATCTCCTATATTAAGAGTTCCACTAGAATCTAAAAGTGTAGTATTAAGATATACATAATTAGTATTATCATCTATATTAGTAACCCTAAAAGCCCTCCAAACTGTAGAATCCGTGGTTTTAGTTAGTTTTAATAATAATGGAGGTGTAAGTCCTAATAAAAGATCTTCTATGTCAGTACCGTTTGAACTTGTTGTGTTGAGATCTATACGGGTACTTGAATTTATTAATATTTTAAATTTTCCATCACCAGGATTAGAAGGGTTTGAATTAACAGTACCACCATATTCAGATTCAAATAAGCAATAACTTACACCTGAAGTGCCTGAAGTGCCTGTTGTACCACTTGTGCCTGAAGTACCACTCGTACCATCAGACTCTCCTGTAGCTGTAATAGTTATAGTACCATTAGTTGAGGAAGAATTAATTGATATACCAATACCCCCTACAATATTTAAAGAACCAGAAAGGGAGTTTAAATCTATAACCCCAGAAGTTCCTCCTGCACCACCATAACTGCCCGTATAAAAAAGCTGTTGGCTTTCTGAGTCATAGACTACAACCCCATCCGTAATAGTTTGCCCATCAAATGATAGAGAAGCAAATAATGAGGGAAAGCCTAAATCTATTCTTGTTTTTTCAGCCATAAACTAGTGGTTCTTCGTTATAAATATTCAAGATTTATAGTATCTCAAATAATCCTCACGAAGGTATTTTTTAAAACCATAAAAATTATTATTTTTTTCTTTTAATAAAACTATATTGCGATTAGTATTATATACTTGATTTTTATCACCAGTTAATGTCCAAGGAATTTGAAAAGGATTCCAATTTTGAAAATCTATTGTAACATTTTGTTGGAAAAGTTTATCATAATCAGACTTAGATATTTCTAAGTAAATAAATTCATTCCTTTTTTTACAAAAGTACCTTTGAAATTCACCCAATTTGTAATTACCTTCAGTAGGTTGGGTATAAAATAATTGAGGAGAATTTCTCAAATTATTCCCTTGAATTCCCTTTATTTTTTTATAATTTTCATTTTCAACCCCATCCTTAATATATATTTGATTTTGAAGGGATTGGGTTTGTTTTGGAGGTACTATTAAAGCTCTATTAGGTTTATCGTCTTGATTTTTACCTGTAAATAACTGCCCTGTATAAGTTCTATAATAATACCCTACATAAGGTTCTAATGTAGATTCAATCACATACTCCTTTCCAGGAGTATATAAATTAGTTTGGATTCTACTTTTAGGAACATAGGGCATATTAATAAATATTATTTCTGTTTAGGTATTGATAAACCTTCGATTGAAGTAGTCCAACCTGATTGATCTATAGAATGACGAAGTCCTTTAGTAAGGAATTCTATATTATTTCTATAATTTTGGGGGAGAATTTCGTCATTTATAGTGTATTTTTGAAACAGTTTTATTCCTGAGATTCCGTCTAATTCTAAGTTAAGAGAGATAGGGATAAATGATTTAGATAATAGCTTACCGTTTTTTACTTCTATATCTCTTTCAATTTTAAGGTAGTTAACTACATTAGATTTTAGAGATTCTAACCTACCTAAATCTGATTGAGTGTTTAGAGAGGCAACATATTTTATAACAGTAGCAAAATCTTCGGGGCTAGAATCAGGAGTTGAATTTGTAGTAAGGGGGTTAGTAGAATAGGATTTTTTTGTAATTATTCTATCAGTTAAACCTAAATTCCAATTACTAAAAGCTACTGAATCGGAGCCTAAACTTGTATTGTTTGCTTGGGCTCCAATAGCTATTTGGGTAGAAAATTTATTAGAAATTTCAGATTTAATTGCAAATGATTTAGCAAAACTTCCAAAATTAGTTTGAAGACCTTTTACATTAATTTTTGTAGGAACAGGAGGAGAGGATTCAGTAAAAGGTTTTATAGGGGGATTATTATCTATTATAGAATAAGTGTTTGTTTCTTCATCATAATATATTCCTAAATCTGTAATCCCTGCTAAAGCTGAGTTGATACCCTTTAAAATATTAGTTAAAAAATCATATAAGGATAAGTCTCCATTTTCATCTAAATTATTATTTAGTTGGGTGATAATAAAATTTATATTTACATGGATATGAAGGGGTTTGGCTTTATAGGGATCTGAGGTTAGGAAATCTGTTCCTATTTCTGTATTGAAATTTTTTAAGTTAACATCCTCAATGTCAGTTGAATATCTAAACCCAGCTGCTTCAGATGTAGAAATTCCTGCTTTAATAATTTTTTGCTTAAAAGAAATATTTGAAGGAATAAGGCATATTTTAGGATCTGCTGTTATAAGATTTTGTGAGATAGAGCAAAAGGTCTCATTATAATTATAATCTATAAAGGATAAAGGGGGGTTTTTAGGGTTGGAGTAATCATATATTAAAAAAAAGTTTTGAATAATCCTTAAAAGGGATCCTAATTTTATATAAAATTGGTCACTATTGTTATTGTCAAATGCTATCCACCTAGTATTAAAATATAGTAGTTCTTTATTAGCAATAAAATTTGAACTTTCTCCAGGCTGAAAGAAATTGCCTTGAAATCCTATTAATTCTTCAATAAAACTTTCGTTTAAACGTAAACCATTAATAAATGTTCCATTAGTAATAACGTCTATCCCCCAAATAGTTTTATTAGAAGAAAAACCCTCAACTTTATTATGATATTTTTCTAAATAATTTTCTTTAACTAGGAGATCTTTAAATTTTTTTAATAAAATTTCTAAAGGAGAGCCTTCTTCTTCTTTTTTTTCATTTTTAAAAGGAAGATTTAAAATAGCGGGTTTAGTTATAGATAAAGACTCAATTATATCCCCATAACTTATAGTCTTTAAATTTATAGTATATACCCCTTCAGGAGATAAATCCCAAGAAAAGTTTGTAACCCACCCTAAAAAACCATCATAATTTCCGTTACTTTTTTTCCTTTGATTTTTTATTAAATTTAAAATTTTATTTTGGTTAGCATTTGCGTCAATATTTCCTGTTGAAAAAGTTTCAAGGTTAGCACTAGGACCTATTTCTTCATTAAAAAGTTGACCTTGTTGGAGAGTAATAGGAGTGGTTTTTAAAAATTCTTTATAAACTGTATCTATAGGGTTAGTTACTAAAGTACCACCGTTAGTAAAATACATTGTATGACCCCATTCTAATAATATTGAATACTTTAATCTCATATATAAAGTTTCAATAATATTAAACTGCTCCCTATTAAAAGCTTTAATCACAATATTTGCTTCCCTTAATGAACCCCTGTTTTTAGGAACAATTCCAGCTGATTCTATGCCTGGGAGGGGGGTAAGGCCATAATTTGAATTGGAATTAAAGCCATATGAAGTGTTTTGAGTTAGAGTATTAGTATAAGAGTCAGGAAAACCTCCTTTAAGCATAAAGTTATTGTTAGCGTTACTAACCCCTCCAAATAAAATATAACTTTCAGCTAATTTATTTCCTGCTAAGCCTTGGTTAGATATACTTAATTCACTTAATTTAGAATTATCTACATTAACCCCAGATGAAAGACGAAGCCAACTTGTTTTATTTGTAGTATAAGCTAAAACATTAGGATCAAGGTTTTTAGCTCCTAATTTTTCTTGTCTTATTTTAATTTGGTCAGCTACATATGGATCAAAACTTTCTCCTATTATTTTTCCCATAACTTATTGATTTAGAAGATTATAATCTGAAATGATTTCTGGAATATCTGCTGGGATACGAATTTGAGCTCCTAGAGGAGGATAAATGGAATTTAGAGATAAAGAAGGATTAGCTAAAGGTATTACCCACCATAGAGAAAAATCTCTATAGTACTGATTGGCATATAAATCATATCTGTCCCCTTCTTGAGCAATTACATAAAAATCAGTATCCCTAAAAGGGATCTCAGGATACTTTACTCCATTATATATTTTTCTCCCTGAAGGTAAAGTTCTAATTGGTATGTCAGAATATCGATTCATTATGTTATGTTTTCAGAGAAAGAATTTAAATCTTCAAGTCCAATATTAGGGTCAATATCTAATCGGTTAGCTGAGAGGTTGGTTATTAAATTATCAAAACCATCGTTGTTATATATAAAGTCTGAGCCTTCAGTAGTTGAATTACTTGATCTAATAATACTGCCATTGTTGTCTGCTATAGGAATGAAATCAAATCCATCAATTTTAACTGCTTTAGGTAATTGCAAACCCGATGTTAGCCCTGAGTTGAGGTCACCTCCTATATCAAATCCAGCTTCGAATATTGGGGTTAATGAAAAGCCTTTTAAAATGCCCGGGACATTGTTAAGGTAGTCTCCAAATGTTAATTTAACAAAATTCCCACGTAAATAACCATTGTTACTGTAATTAGGCGCCAAATGTTGTTGAAGTTGGTTTAATTTTTTATAAATGTGAAGTAATTGGTTAGGTGTTTGGGCAACTATAGTAAAGGATAATCCTATTGACCTACTAAACCCTTTGTATTTGTACAAAGGATATCCTCTTCCTACGTAATTATACGGGTCATATTCTGCCCCTACTTGGTCACTAAAGCTATCAATATAGGCTTGGAAAAATAAATACTGATTTTGTCCTGGGTCGTCAGCATTTATAAGGTTTAAATTAAATTTAATTAATTGTTCACTTTCTAGATCTGGGGATTCTTGTAGATTTGAAGTGTTTAAAGTTTTAGTTGTTTGTTTATTAAATTTATCTACCGATATGTTACTTCCTGCTGAGTAAGTTATAGTAGGCTTTTTTGGTTCTTTCCCTACTTCAGGATTTAATATTTTGGGGTTAGCTTCAGGTGCACTAAACCCCACATACCCTCCCTCAAGACTTATTCCTAAATCTAATCTTGAGATGTTAAATTTTTTTGAAGCTCCTAAAAAATTATTTAAGTTTAAACTTGTTAACGAATTAGAAACAACAGTATTAGATTTGTTTAAAACACTTTGAATATTATTAAAAGGGGAACTAACAGATCCTACAGTAAATTCTGTTCTACGAATATTAGTTTTTAATCCATTTTTTCCAGCATTAGGTCCTCCTAAATAATTAAGGAGTTTTTGGGAATCAAATAAGGAAATACCTTGGCTAGTAGCACTAATAGTATTTACTTCAAAAAAGGAAGATGGAGATGATAAAAAGGAAGTTACATTAGATAAATTAGATAATAAACCTCCTACACTCCCCGCATCTCCAATATTTAGATTATCTCGAGGATTACCTATTTTTTTATTAAGTAATATTGTAAGACGATTTGAGTCTATTGATGAATAATCTCTTTTGTAAACTTCAAAATATTTTCCATCATTGTTAAAAGGATTCCCTCCTAAATAATTTAAGTGACCCCCTACAGCAACTAAAGGTGCTTGTGCTAATGTATTAGTAGGAAGATAAAGATTATTAGGGGTTCCAGGATAACGGGGATTTTGAGCTGCTAAAAGTTCTGAGGTTCCTATAAAACTTAATCCTCTAGTAGTAGAAAATAATTTAGTTAATCTTGAAACATCTTCAAGACCTGAAGTGATAGCTCCTTGTCTTAGGAGAAAATCTCTTGTAGCTCCAGGGGTTTCCCCTTCGGGGATAGTTTTAGTAATAAAAGGTTCTTTACTACTTCCTAAACCACGTCTATCAAGTCCATATTTTAAGGACTTAAGGTCGGTTTTAAGGTCAACTAAAGGCATTTATTAAAATGATCTACCTTCAGGTGCATTATTTCTATAATTGTTTTTAGGAGTTGCCCCATTTAAATCTAAAATAGAAGGAGATGGTTTATTCTTTAATTTAGGATTCCCATTTAAAGAATATTCATCGTGTAATTTAGATTGTGCTGTTGCTCCTACAGGGATAGAAGGAGATTTAGATCCTGCTAATGTAGAAATGTTTTTATTATATTTGTCTAATAATGCCATGGTTTTTATTTATAAATATTAAAAATTATTGTAATTTATATGAACCTACTGTTAGAGCAGTACCTACTTTTGTACTATCTAACATAACAGTACCTTCTTTACTTAAAATAGCATCTAAAGTAGCATTCATTTTATTCATTTGTTCTACTAAAGGACCTAAATTAATTGAAGGTGAGGATTGATTAGATCCTTGATCTAAATTAGTACCTGCTACTATAGTATCATTATCATTAAGTTTAATAGCACCTTCTGGTCCAAATAATGTACGTTTACCATATCCTGATTTTCCTTGTGCAGGGGAGATAATATCATCACCGTACATAGATGTAGCTGATGCTATGGTAGCTAATAGACCTGCTGAGGCTCCAATAGCTAGTGGAAGACCGACACCAAAAGGTATCTGTAAAAAGGATTGGTATATATTTGATATAGCGGTTACTAATGATTTTACTGCTAATCCTGAAAGAATTCCTACTAAAACTGATGCTGCTCCTTTAGATTGGACTAAAAATCCAACTACAGATGCAAATCCATCCACGATAGGAGCTAATACTGTACCTATATTTCCTATTATACTTTGAACTTTTTGGATAGTATTTTGAAAGCTTTCAGTAGCACTTTGAGTAGCTAATGATTCATAAGTAGCTTCACCATAAGCATCTTTAAATTCCTCAGCACTCATAGTAGCTAATTTTTGGCTAAGGGCCATTTGAGCTAATTGGTCCCTACTTACCCCTAAACTATCAGCTACAGCTTGTTGTTGGATTCTATTTTGGGAGGAAAACGCACTTATAATTTCTTCATTGTTTGCTATTTCCTTAGAAAGTCCTTCTAAATCATTTGTAAGTGCAAATTGTCTAGCTTTTTCTAAATTAATTTGTTTACCAGTGAGAAGTTCTGCCTCTAATTCAGCTTCAATACTTGATTCAAATTGAAGTAAACTTTCTGCTACAGCATCTACTTCACTTAAGGATAAACCTAATTTTCTAGCTTCACGAGCTGCTTTAGCTAAACTATCAGGAGCAAATCCTACAGAAGCTGCTATGGATTTACTAGCTGCAGCAACATCTTGGAGAACTTGTTTAACGTTAACTGCTACTTTATCTTGTTTATTTAAAGCACTTACAGTATCTACAGTATTAGATAGTATATCCTCTGTGTTTTCTCCTTGTATTCTAGCAAAGGTTGCAAGACTTCCTGCTGCCTCTTCACTTAATCCTAACTGTTTATTAAGGGTAGTAAAGGATACAAGTGTATCTCCACCAAAATCAGCTATAAAACCTGTTTGTTTTGTCAATTCAGAAAATGCTTTTCCTATGTCTTCTGTAGTAACATAGAGTTTTTCACTATTAACTGCTATATTACCAAATTCCATTTGAAGCCTACGAGCTTCTCCATAAGCAAGGCCTGTTTCTTTTTGAATGTTTGCTATAGCACTACTAGCATCAAGAGCTGCTTTAAGTATTGCTATCATAGTAAGTTTAAAAAGATCTCCGTCTGCTAAAGCATTTTTAAAGTTTACAAGTTTAGATAAAGTACCTGTTTGATCTATTTTATCAAGGTTATCAGTGAGTACATCTCTTAAATTTACAAAAATTCCTTTTTGGCGAACTGCTTCATCACTCTGTCTTTGTAATTCATCTAGTATTTCATTCTGGATGGCTTTTTGATTTTCAAGTTCCTGTACAGTTTCTGCATCAATTTCTACGCCGTTTCTTTTTAAGATTTCAATACGAGCATCTATAGCCGCTAGTTTAGCAGCAGATTTTTCTCTTGCTCTTTCAATATCTTTAGTAGCATTTTGTCCCTTATTGATTTTAATTTGAATAGCTAATTGTTCATCAAGACTTGAAACTACTCCTTTAAGCCCCCTAGTTATATCTTTACTAAAAGTATCAGCTATTTTTTTGCCCGCTGAGTCTAATCCTTGTGCGGATTGGATAGCTTCATCAATAGCTCCCGTAATAGTTACCCCTAATGAAGTAAAGGCATCAATTAAAAAGCCTGTTTCTTCTGTTAGCTTTTTTGTTTCTTCTCTAGCTTTATTAACATCATCACCTATAGCCATGCCGATAAATATTTAAAAATTAAGTTTTTATCGATATGTAGGACGCTTTAAATGTTCAGGTGCTTTAACTTTACCTGTGGGGTCTATAACAGTAGTTTGTCCTGGGATTTTAGGTTGGGATTTTTCTGCTGCTTTAGCTTTATTATCATAAAATTCCTTTATTTTATCAAAAGTAAATCTACGAAGCCACAAGGGCATATTATATACAGTTTCCCAATCATACCCCCCTTGCCCATGAAATACTATTTCATGAATTTGGGTAAATAGGTTTTTTCGTAAATTAGCAGCGTTAGTCGAGGTCAGGATAAAAAAAGCTGATACCAATTGGGATGGTAATATTTTTTGTTCCGTCGTCGGGAAAAAAAGTTAAATCAACATCTGGTTGAATTTTAGCTATATAATTTCTAAATTCTCTAGCATCCTTTGCTAGGAGATAACTATCTACAAATTCCCTTATGTCTTTAGGTTCTCTACTATCAGCAACTGAAGTAATGATATATTTTAATCTGGTAGATACTTCGGGGTTAGAATTGTTTAATTTTTTAATACCTATTAATTCTTTTTGAATTTTTTTTTCATCACCATGAGTTAATAATCTAAAAGTAATTTCAATACCTGTGTTAGGTAATGTATAATTAAACTCATTTTTACCTGATTGGAATAGTGATTCGTCTAACTTTTTATTTTCTATTTGGGATAAATCAACTGTATGGGTTGTGTCTCCTATAGTAAATTCATAGTCCTTACCATATCCTAACACACGAGCTGCTATCAAAATAGCATTTTTGTCTCCAATTAAAAGGTCATCATAATTAATTTTAGAAACTATCATTGATTTAAGTAGTTTATCAATTACAGTTCCATTTTTAATATAAGCTGCATTAGTTAGGATATCTTCTTCCTTAGCAGTCATATACTTCATTTCAATTGTGCCGGAAGCTAAGGGATTGTCTTTTGAATATAAAAGACCTTTTGAGGGGAGTTCTACTGTTTCTGTAGGTAACTTTAAATTGTCAAGTGCCATTAAAAATAACTATTTGTTTAATATAAATATGTAAAAAACAAGGAAGGCGTACCGAAGTACGCCTTTCCTTTATAATATTTAGCTTGTATTAGAAGTTTAACACACAATAATCAGGTTGTACTGTCATTGAGATTTCAACAGCACCATCATTATCGTAATTGTAATCACCAAATGAAGCTTCCTGAATTAAAGCACCCTTAATAATCCATTCAGAAACCACATCACCAACAGGACCTAAAATATTTACTGTCAAATCCTTTTTGTAAAAATCAGAGTAACCATCTCTACCCGTTACTGATTCGTGATGTAATCTCACCCATTCCATAATTGATTGAGCTCCTGAAGGAGTGATAGCATCATATAGGGTTAATGCTATTGTACCCCAAGTAGTTTTACCTTTAACATATCTTTGGATATTGATATGGTTCAAAACTACTGGGTTTTGGGATACTGTTATCGCACCTAATCCCTTGATAAGGTAAGCGGGAAATCCATCTACATACAAAACAAATCTATTTTGTTGTTTTGGTTCAAATGGGGTGAAAAATATTTCGTTTGGATCTAATACTGCCATTGTTATGTTTGTTAATAAATATTACTACCTCTAATTTTTATTATGCTGGGAATTCAGCTCCAGTTGGTAACACGTTGAAATCTAAGATAATAAATTCAGCTGTTCTTGTTGGTTGTAAGAATATCTGACCTACTAATTCATTTCTATCTACTACATCTGGGGTGTTGTTTGTGTCATCCATTACTACCTTAAAGGCATAAACACCTTGTCTTTGTTGTACGCTTTCGAGGTAAGGGTTTACTTGAGCTAAAAAGCTGTTTCGTGTAGCTGCTGAGTTTTGCTCAAATACTAAGTTATTAGCAACTTGACCAATATAGCTTTTAAGTGCAATTAACAACCTTCTAACATTTACACGATCAAGTGCAGATGCTTTCTTTTGTAATGTTTTTTGACCAAATACTACCGTTCCATTTGCAGGGAAACTAGCAATTGGATTTACATTTGCTTCGTATAAAGTATCTCTGTTAGATCTTGTTAATTTTCTTTCAGGACGTATTACTGTACTTAATCCACCTCTATTAATACCTGCTGGGGCAAACCATGGTTCTGAAGCATTATCATTAAAGGCATAAACACCTGGGATTAATGTTGATGCTGGGACCCAATTTAATTTACCTGTATCTGGGTTAGTGATTTGGACCCAAGGCCAATATGCAGCGGCATAACTAGAATTAAGTGATGATGCCGCTGAAGTAGTTGCTGTTACAGTGGCTCCATAACCCTTGAGATCTAATACTACAATAGCATCTCCTCTATTTTGGGTATTTGCAATTAATGTGTTTAAGGGACTTGCGTGGTCTTGAAAGTTATGGATTAAACCAGGGGTTGTGATTACATTGTAAACATATTCATCCTTGTTATTCAATAAGTTAATAGCAGTTGTGTAGTTACCTGGTTTTAATCCCTGGGTATCAGCATTGCTAATGTTTTCAAAGTAACTTCCAGTACCTGTTAAAATATTACCAGTAGCACCACTAAATGAACCACTTCCTACTACAGGGATAGAAGCTGTATAAGCTGATTTAGCATTTCCTGAATTATCAAAGAAGTTTGGAGTCGGTGAATTTACTGCTGAAACATATACATACTTACTAATATTAGGATAATTTCCTGTAGGTTGTAAGTAATTAACTGTACCATCTGTTTGGACACTATAGGTAGTGTCACCGATTGCTTTTGCAATGTAGTTGTCCGCTTCGGGGTCTAATGAAATATTAGCGTATGTTTCTAATATATTTTTTTCATTAGTAATATCGTCTCCCCTTCGGATAACTAAATTAAATACTCCTGAGGAAGTGTTAGCTGAAGTAATTTCCCATCTAACATTATCAATAGAACCAGAAGGTAAAGAACCATCTGAACCTTCAGTTCCTCCTGAGTTGTTCATAATAGTACCTTCTGAAATTGTTTTTA
>Ga0208767_1001088_pt1 | contig 21715 bp, 21 predicted proteins | sample VirMetDEL_Mar_21_FD_184514 | JGI IMG/M metagenome (GOLD analysis project Ga0208767, IMG submission 184514) | Aqueous microbial communities from the Delaware River and Bay under freshwater to marine salinity gradient to study organic matter... | ecosystem: Environmental > Aquatic > Marine >... | reverse complement strand
TCACCACTAATATCTAGTGCTGTACCAATAAGTGTTTGTGTAAATGTAACTTGTCCATTTGAAGCAATAGCAATAGCATCTGCATCTCCAACAGAACCAATTTGTCCATCATTAGCAATAGTAATACCGCCACTATGAATATCTCTACCAGTAAAGGTTGCTACACCATCAACTTGAAGAGTAGTTGCCATGTCTACTGCACCATCAATATCTACTATGTCTAAGTTAGTAGTACCGTCTACATCAATATCACCCGAGATATCTAAACTAGCAAAGACTGAAGTACCTGTACCAGTAACAGTACCCCCAACACCTAGATTGCCAGCTACAGTAACATTTGTTGTACCAGTAGGTATTTCTATTACATCAGCATCAGCATCATTCTTAATTGTAACGTCATTTGTGCTACCTTGACCTGTAATAATAATACCTTCTGCGCTAGTGTAGCCGATAGACGCATTATCACCAGCAGCAGTATCACCAGTTGCAGCAAAAGTTCCACCTGTTATATCACCTGATGCAGTAAGAGTAGTAATATTTGGATTAGCACCAGAGCCAGCTAATTGCGCCATGTCAGCGATAACATCACTTGTAGCAAGTAAACTTAAATCCTCTACAATTGCACTTGTCGCTAGTAAGTTAAGGTCAGTAACAATGTCGCTTGTTGCCAGGGTATTTAAATCAGAAACAATATCAGAGGTAGCAAGTATATTTATATCACTAACTATATCTGAAGTAGCAAGAGTATTCATATCACTTACGATGTCAGAAGTAGCAAGAGTATTTAAATCAGATACAATGTCAGATGTTGCTAAAGTATTTATATCACTAACAATATCGCTGGTTGCAAGTGTGTTTAAGTCAGATACTATGTCGCTTGTAGCGAGTGTATTCATATCAGCAATAACATCTGATGTAGCAAGCAATGCCATGTCAGCTATTACATCTGCATTTCCAAGCAATGCCATGTCAGCAATAACAGCACTAGCAGCGAGAGCATTTATATTTGTTATTGCACCTGCAACACTTGTTACATTGCTAGCTATTCCTGCAACCGTTGTTACATTACTAGCTATACCAGCAACGATTGTAACATTTTCTGCTATACCTGCTGTTACATTAATATTAGTTGTAATTGCAGAGAGAGAGTTAACATTAGCTATAGTAGGGCCAACTTCTGCTGCACCAGTGCTAGCATTAAAGCCTAGAACAGTTCCTTTTCTTACTGCAACAAGAGGTAATTCCATACTTACTGCTGAATCGGAATCTTTTAAGTGTAACGCTCGATCAATCGTATCGTCATTGTCAGCTTGAATAGCAACAAATCTATCTAGCTCAGTGTTAAGAGTGTCTATAGAAAATGAGCCTGATACTGGAAAGTCTGTTGTTCTTGATAAAGCAATACTTCTTGTAATAACAACAGTGCTTCCACCACTTGCACCAGTTACACTATTACCAGATGTAGTATTTATAGTACCAGTAGAACCATTACCACCTGATATTGTGTAGTGTGTTGTTAATGTTTTCTTAGTACCATCTACATAGAAGTTAAGATCAGCTTCGGCAAAGAACTCAAATGGCACAGTAAACGCTGTTTGAGTTGCACCTTCATTTACCGTATATGATATACGCGGTGTATTGTCTGATAAACTAATAGTCATATTTAACCTCTTTTTTCTGCCTTATATCGCAAGCTTTTTCTATGCAACGCACAATTAAAACCAATTTTTAAATCCATTACTAAACTCATTCATTTGATCTTTCCAAAACCACATTCTTGCAAATGGCAAGCTTCTAAATAAATTTTTAGCACCTTCAGAATACTCACCGTCAATTAAAAGTTCTTTTAAAGCAGAACCATAATCGTAAGCTATACTTGGGCCAGCCCCACCTAAACCTATACTTGCTCCATAAGCATCATTAGAAGGAAATTTTGGTTTTATTATACCACCTGTTATATTTGGAGCGCCCATAGCTAAGGATGTTTGCAAAGAGGTGTAAAAGAAATCAGAGTACAAAGCCGCAATACCACTTTGATCAAATCCTCTAACAAACCAATCATCCCAATCCATTTCAGAAAAAGCCCAATCAGGAGTTTTTATTTTTACAGTTAACATTCCTAAACCAAGAGATAATGAAAGACCTAACGCTCTATTTTTCATTTGCCCTTGCAAAGCAGACATTGTAATTTTGTTTAATGCACCTAAAGAATAGCTATAAAACTGAAATGGCAAACCAAGTAAACCGCTTTCTATTCTAGCGTATCCTTTAACTACTTTGTGTTCTGGCATATTAAATTTACTAGCAACACTCATAGGAATATAAGCAACGCCGTCAACTATAATAGGTTTATCAGCAGGTGTACCCATAATAACAGTATTTAATATACCACTTTGCAATGCTGTTCTAAATGTTGTTAATGTTTCTTCTGTCATTCTTGGTTGAGATAAGTGCTGCTCATAAGCAAAATCATTTATAATATTTTCATACATTGCTTCTGGAGAAACAGGATCTTTAAGATTTTTATATTTTATAATTTTTTCATTTCGTAGTTTAGCAAAATCAACTGGAACATCTTTTGTTATTTTAGGTATGCCTAAGTCATCTGGTTTAAATTTATTATGCATAATTTCTCGCATAAAAACAAAATTAGCCCATGCTTGTGGGGATTCAAAAGCATCTTCTGGCAAAGCGTCAACGCCGTCTATAATTGGTTTAGTCCAAGGCTTATTGTTAAATTGATCTTCAATATACTGTCTGTCAAATTTTATTGTATTTGTTTTTCTGTCATAAAATGCGGGATTATATATTTTATTTTTATCCCACAAACCTGTATTACCATAAATAACTCTAGCCCCATGTTTAGGAAATTGATAAGAATTATTTTCCCAGGCTCTAGTATTTGGTAATATTAAGCCATTAGCTGTTTCTTCATATGGGGCATTAGCTATTTCAATAGCCATTTCTTTATCTATATTGTACCTAGCTAAATATTCCTTTTCCATTTTAGTAGCTTTGCCATACTTTTCTGGCATAGCTAACTTCCTAGACATATCAATTAGAGAATGTCCACGAATCATAGAATCTAAAGTTTTAGCTAAATGTGTTATTGGTGCTAAACCATTAGCAAGATAAAAAACATTTTTAACTTTATCGTAAGTTTGACTTGCTCTTACATTGTTTGTTAAATCTTCTACTAATCTTATTTGAGAATTACCTTGAATAAGTTCTATAGCTTCACCAACAAGTTTTGCTTCTTTACCATTTAAAGTAACTTGATTATCTGTAAGAAGAGCTTGTAATCCCTTAATTATATCACCCATATCATGTTCCATAATTATTTTAGCAAAATCTGGTATAGCTGATATACCTGCGCTACCTAAATAATTAAGTTGTGCTGCTTCTTTTAACCAATAAGCAGTGCTATTATCCCAAGTATCAGGGCTTCTTTCCATTGGGGATGTTACAACTCTCTGATACATAGCATAATAATCCCTTCGCCATTTATCTATTTCATCACCAGATTTTCCTGCAGCGTTCATATTTTCAACGCCTTCAAATATAACTTCATGTATTGTTTTGTTATTATGTTTTTTAGCAAATTGATATTTACCTGCTGTTTTTTCTGTATAACCTTTCATAATAGCAATAGGATCTTGTACTATAAAATCCCAAACTAATTCATTGGGTATATCTAATACTCTATGTTTAACGTGTTTTGATTTACCTGCGCCCACATTAGGAATTAATTCTGAGTCGGATTCGTCTAAAATATTATCAATAGTTTTGTTTACTCGTTCTAATATTTTAGCATTACTTGTTTTTAAATTTATTTCTTTCCATTTTAAATTAGCATCAACTTCATATGTAATAGGATTTTTAGAATACCAATCAAATAAAATTTCTGAAAATTCTTTTCTATTTTTTTTAACGTAATTTTTATTCCAATATCTAGGTAAAAAATTCTTTTCTCCTTTAGGCAAAATTTTCCCCTTAACTAAAGATGCTAAAGAAAATTCATGATCTATAATTTGGGCCTCAAGCATATCAAGTCGTGCCAAATGGTCGTGTTGATGCCTAAGAGAAGGATTTTTCTTTTGTTTAAATTCTTCTATAATCCTGTCTTTTTTTATTCTACCTTGAGAAATTAATTCTTCTAAATTTTTTTTGCTTCCGATTTGTCCAGTTTCTTCTAATCTTAATTCCCATTTTTTAAAAAACTTATCTATATCTTCTATAAATGCTTTTTCTGCAGGAGTTGCCCCTTCTTCATTAAATGTTCTTTTTCTTAAAGCTTCTCTAAAAAAATCATCAGATGTTTCTTTAGTTTGTTTTCCAAATCTATTACCAATTTTTGTAGTAGCATCAGATAATTGAACTCCAGCAAAAGTTTTAATATCTGTTTTAATTTGATCTCCATAATGTTTAATTGCCTTTTGATGTATTTGCACCCATTCTCCGTGCATAATCATTTTTAATTGATAAACTGAAGGGCCAATTTTAATTCCCATTTTATTTAAATTTATTAAAACACCGCTATCATTTACTAAATCTAACATAGTTTTTTTAGCAAAATCTGTAGCGTCAGAATTTAGCACCCTTTTAAGTGGCGTTGAAATAAGATTGCCTATCCACCCTCCTGCGGCAATTTTATATTTATCTGAAAACTCAACGCCTGTTGATTCCAACCTTCGAACAGATAATTCATTATGTAAAACATTATTTCTAATTTCTAATTGATTTTTTTTATTGTTTAAATTTTGTAAAAATTTTGGCGAAAGATCAACTTTTTTTAATTTTTGAGTTGCTCCATAAATTTGCTTTGAATTTAAATTAACTTCATCTTTTATTTCTTGGTCAGTTATATTTTTAAAAGGTTTTCTTACTAATTCTGAGCGAGCAATTTCTAATTCTTTATTATTCATTCGCGCTAAATTATTAATAATTAAATTATCATTTTCTAATTCATCTGCATTATTAATTAAATTATTAATAGCTTTGTTTCTTCTAACAGCAGGAACAGAAATAGCGCTTGTTATTAAGCCTCCTGTTACAGATGCAAAAGCAATATTTAATACCGATTCATCTAAAGTAGCTAATGGGTCTATAGGGTAACGAATAGTTTCTAATCCTGTTTGCAATGCACCAATTCCAATAGCACCTTTTGCAAATGTTTTACCTACAGTAAGAGCTGGGCCGCCTAAAGGTAAAGCAACTAAATTAATTGGGTCAAAAATTCCAGCGCCTATCTGTGACCAAAAACTAGAATTTTCTAAAACTTGCCTTCTTGCTTTATTTTCATCAATTCCTCTTTTTAAACTATTCATATGTTGTTTATTTCTAGCATATAATAAACTACCTTGAAATTCTTCATATCCGCTTACATCTTCTATAGGATTATAAGTTGGATCAATTTCTGGAAATTCTGCTTGATTATAGATATATTCAATTAAAGGATCGTAAGTATAACCTACAGAAGCTTTTGTAGTTTCCCAAAAAGAAGGGTCGAGCGGTTCTTTAAAAGTTCCGCCAGAAAATAATTGATTTCCGTATCTAAATTTTTCTAAATCAATTGTCATTATTTAACTCAAATGGAGCATTTTCAAAAGTTCTTTTTTTATTCATAAAATTAAATATATTTTCTCCTGTCTCAATTACCCATTCATCAACAGAACCAAGAAGTTCATCAACTACTTTTGGAGATTTTTTAAAACCAGATATTATTTCTGGTACTGTTGGTATAATGGTCTTAGATTCCTCTGCCAATTTTTTTCTGGATTCAATAATAAAATCAATTTCTTTTTCTTTTAAATAATTTAATTCAGCATAAACTTCTGCTTTTTTATTTATTATATATGGTTCGTTACTACCAAAGGCTATTGCTTTTCTTGTTGGCGCAGCTGTTGGGTCAAATTCATCATATTTTAACGGCCTGTACATTTCTAACCCACGATTTGTTCGTTCATATAAAACATAAATATAATCGTTATCTCCTCTAACTATTGGTATAAGAGTAAATTCTCTTAAATCTTCTGTTTCTCTATATTCTCTTTCTCCTTCAGATATTAATAATTCGCCTCTTGGCCCTGAAATTGGTTGAGAAATAGTTTCAATAATTTTAGAACCTCTTGTTCCTAATGTAGAGTTAGGAGGTAATTCATTTTCAATAGCTTCGTAAACAGTGTTTCTTACTTCTATGTTAGGAAATACTTTTGAAAATGCAGCGAATGATCTTTCACCACCTAAAGCACCATCAGTAACTACCCTATCTATTGTTTCAACATATATATCGTTAAATATTTCTTCAACATTTTTTATTAAATTTTCATTATCTTGATCTTTAAAAAATGAAAGTTTTAAAAATGGTTCTATAATTGCTATAGAATTTATATCATTTGCAGCTTCTTTAAATCCATTTGCTGTTAACCAGTCTACCGTTTCTCCTATGTCTTTTTTATATTTATCTTGCCAGCCACTATCTTTTTGCATTTCTTGATAAACAACAAGAAATTCTTTAGCATTTTGTAATCCTTCTACTTTTGATAATTTAGACATAAAATGAAATTTTGCATATTGTTCTTTGTCTAATATTTTTTGCAACAAAGCCAAGGATCTACCACTTTCTGAATCTTGTTTATTATGCAATATTTCTAGTTTATTAAATACAGATGCAGTTTCTTCATTTGAATATTTTCCTGTAAATAAATTATTTACTACACCGTCTAATTGTGGAGGTTTTTGGTTATTTTCGATTAAGTATCCAATAGTTGAAAATACATTTGAAAAATTGTCTATGCCCATTGGATCTGTAAAAGCTTCTGTTATAGTAATATTATGTTCTTCTAATTTATTATCAATTATAGATTCGCTTAATTTTTTTGTATTTTGGTTTCTTTGGCCTTCCATCATTTGTGCGTGAGTTTTATTATTTTTAATAATTTCTTTTTCTTGTGCAAATTCACTATTTTTAATTACTTTATAATGATTTAAAAAAGGGTCTATTGTTTTAGGGTCTAAACCAATATTAATTGTTCTATCTATAATTTGTTTTAAATTTAAATAATTATCTAAACTATTATCTGTTCCTCCTGATTTAATATAATTTTGTGCAGCAGTTATTTCTTTTACCCCCTCTGCGCCTTTGGAAAGTTGTATCTCTTGTAATGATTTTACAGCTAAAGCTGTCGTTAATTTTGCTTTATAAAAAACAGCATCTACAGTTAAGCCGACATTAGATAAACTTCCTTCTTTTTCATATTTTAATAAATGCGTATTTATTATATCTTCTGATTCTTCAAAAGACTTTCCAAATAATTCAGAAGGAATTTTAATTGTTAATTCTTTTGCTAAACTTAATTCATCTTTTAATTTATTTTTGTTTATATTAGAAATTCTATCAAGCTCATTACTAAAAAATTTTTGAATATTTGCATATTGTTCTAAATTATTATCTAATATATTTTTTAATATATTTTTTTGAGTTTTATCTAACCATTTTATATTATTTACATCTTCAGTTCTATTTATAATACTTCTTATTGTTTGAATTTTTCTATCTCTGCTTTTTAAACCGCTAGTATCTATTATTAATTTTTGAATTAAAGAAGTAATTAAATTTTGTCCAAATTCCTTAGTATTTTCTTTTGATTTAATTTTTTGTTTATCACTTATATTAATATTTAAATTAAATTTTTTTTCTGTTAATTTAAAATTTTGAAATATTTTTATTTGTTCACTAAGAATATTAGAAAATTCATCATTATCTAATGTAGAAAAATTATTATTAATTTCTACACCATCTTGTATTAATTGAGCCGAAAATCCAAATGTTTTTAAAGCAATATTTTCTGAATTTAAATCAGAATTTTTGTTAATTTGTTTCATTATATCAGTAGAATTTATTGCTATTTTTTCCATTAAAGCTCTATTTCCATTAGATAATGAATATATTTCTTCATAAACTTTTTTTTCTATAGAATCTTTTGGTAAAGAAATGCTATTTCCGCTTTTAATTGCTGTAATAAGATTGGATCTAGCAATATTATTACTATCTATTTTTATAAATTTTTTTGATAAAGAGTTTTGAAGTTCTAAAGTGCCAATTGCTAATATATAATTTTGTTTAAAAGTTTCTGTTGTTCCGATTGGTGCAATTTGCGCGTCTTCTGCATCTTTAGTTTTTTGAAACAAATAATCAAAATGTGTATTATTCATTGTTAAAGCTTTGTCGCCATAAACATTATAATTATTATATATTTCTTCTAATAAAAAATTTGTATTTAGTTTATTAATATCATTTCTAAGTTTTTCATTTTCAAACTTTATTTTTTTTTCTTGAATAAATAATTCGGTAGCTCTTGTTATTGCTACTCCACCAACTTTAACAGTCTCTTTCCATTTGCCTTGTGCATTTTTATGCATATCAGCAACATACCTAGACATTTCTTCTCGAAATAATTCTGGCTCAAACTCATATTTTAATTGAAGTTCTTGAGCTTTAAGTTTTAATTCATTTTCTATTGATTCTCCAAATCTTTGCTCTACAACGCGCTTATAAGCATCTTTAGCAATTATACCTCCACTAAATAAAGAAGGATCAAGTGCTTTTGGCTTTCCAGTTTCAGCATCAAAAGCAATTATTTCTGATTGCTCAACAGCCATAGCCGCATCAAGACCAGATTGCTCTGCTCGTTTAGCACCTTCTTTTAAAGCTATTTCATTTAACCTGCCAGCAGTATTGGCGACAGCTTCCCACATTTGAGTTTCACCAGTTTCAAATCTAGTTACTCCTATTGGTTGATTTATATAGGATCTTTTTTGTTTAGTAACAGCCATTATGCACTTCCTGCTAAATCAAAAGGTCCAACTACTATATCTGCTAGAGTATTATTAGAAGGCCATATTTTTGTTATATTATAAATACCTTCAGTAGCAGTACCCATCATATTAGCATACCCTGCACTTAAAGCGTTATTACCTCTTTGTCTCGCTAATCCAGCTTGTATAGTTCTTGTTCTTGATTGATAATCAGCTTGTAAAGCTATAGCATTTAAATCTTCCCCAACAGTAACAGCATTAGCTTCTTGGAAAGCTTGTATTGATGCACTATCTACATCAACACCACTTGCAGAAAACACAGCTAAATTAGATTTTTCAGCAGAAATGTATTCAGCTACACGCGCATTTTGGTTTTGTCTAGCTTGTACTTTACCCATCTCTCTATCAATTTCTATTTGCTTTGCTTGCCTATCTTCAGCTTTTTTTTGAGCTTGCGCTTGTTTTTCCTGCGCGCTCATTTGCATCATAGTACTGCCAGCAGCAGCAATTATTTCAATACACATTAGAATACTAACTCCGCTATAAGACCATTAACCTGCATTGGTAATGGTGCTGATTGACTTATTGTGATCTGTGGATCACGACTATAACCAAGTAACCTAAATTCTTTCTTACCTGTAACTGGTGCTTGTTGCAAAGAAAGATCATCTGTTACCTGTCTAATTAAAAGATTTGTTCCGTTTACACTTACAGATAGAGTAGTGTTTAAGTCAACAACTACACTTGCTAAACTTCTTGGTTCACCTGTAACTGGGCCACTTTGTGAAACAATATCTAATGGATTTGTTTTTAAATTAACATCAAACTTTAAACCTATCTCAGCTACAGAAGTAGTTTCTACAGCAGAAACATCTACATTCCCACCAGCTACAGTAAACTGTCCAAGATAGTTTGTACCGTTTATAACATCAACGACTGCACCATTTGCATATGTAGCAGACACATCAAAGACACCTGCGCTACCAGTATAAACTTTAGCAACATCAGTATTAAGTGCAGCTTGAAATTCACAAAGAAATATTTGGTGTGTACCAGCACCAGTATTAATAATTACATTAGCAAACACTCTATCATCTATAGTTACAGTAGAGGAAAATCTTCCTTGACAAGTAAACTCTGTCCACCCTGCACGTTTTTTGCTCCTGTTAGAATTAAATACTGCAAGAGTGCCATCGTTATTCAAAACAAATATATAACTTTCAGTTCTATCTATTGCGCCATAAAGTATATTCATTTCTTTTGGTGCTTTAATAAGGTGTGCAGATAATTCAGATAATGATCCTGCTGAGTAAGCTAATTCAGAATCAGTAAATAAATATTCTCTAACAATAGCACCACCTTTTTGCACAAACACAGTAGCACCATCCATAACTTGTGGCCTAACAAAATCACTACCAAATGGCGTTTGTCTTTTTACAGTTGTTGTTGTTGGCGTTAATGGTCTGTTTTGAAATGAAGGTATAAACATTTCAGATGTAGCGGTAAATATTTGTAAATCACGATTAGATACTAAATGTCTAATTTGGTTAATTTCACCAATACTTGCTGTAATTTGTATTGAATCATTATCTTCTGCTGTACCAACGTCAAAGTTATAATACTGAGCAGACTTACTCATAAATATAGAATCTGGTTGCGATATAGTTCCTGCAAATATTAATCTGTTTTCATGAAAAGCAACAGCAGCAGGATACCCCCTTAATGCAGAGAATGATTGTTCTGACCAATTTTCAGAAGCGGCGTGTGTTGTTATTACTGGCGCACCGCCGCCATCTACACTTGCATTTGCAGAACCACCTGCATCAAAAGTATAATGATTATCATCAACAATAGAAGTAATTGTTCTTGAACCATTAAGATTACTAGAAGATATACCACCAATAGAAGCAGCTTTAGAAACAACAATAACATCATTAACTGCCAATCCATGTTTAACGTGAGTAACAATAACTTCAGCAGAACTATCTGTTGTTCTAAAAGCATTTATATCTAATGTTTGCTCTAAAGAATCGAGTATAGTGCCAGTAGCTTGTGTTGTAGATTGAACAGAAGTAATTTCTATTTCTGCTCCATGATACCTAATAGTTACACCAACGTGAAAAGAACTTGGATAATTACCACCTGATTGGCTTCCTGTAGTATCCCAATAAGCAACGTTTGTTGTTAGTGTAGCACCACTCCCACTTGTTTTAGATGGGTCAAGTGTAACACCTAAAGACTGAAAAGAAAAATAAGGTTGATAAATTAATTTTGCATCTGATTTAACATCAAATGCAAATACTTCTATTTGGAATGTTGTAAGGCTTGTTCTAACAAGTTGTCTTGGCATAAACAATGGATGGCAAATAAACATAACATCACCTGCTTGAGCAAAAGTATACTCATGCAAGTAAGTATCAGAAAATGGTAGAGCAGCACTATCAGTATCAGCCGTTATTGTAGCAACTAAGGACACTGCTCCAGTTGTTGGGCTTATTTGAAAACATCTTACCTTAGCATTTTCTAAAGATATTATATATCTCTCATCGTCAGAAAATATAAAAGGTAATAATCTTGATTGTACTTTTGAGCCACCCGAAAAGTTTGTTACAGTTAATCTTGTTGCGTCTGTGCTTTCTGTGGCTAAATAAGTACCGCCATTAGGTTTATCCCTTGTTACTGTGACAACAGCAGCAGCAGGATTAGCTACTGTAAATCCATCAATAGCATTAATCGCGGTATAAATATTGTCTGCTGTTGTGTCGTTTGAATTATTGGGTCTAAAATAATGTATGTTATTTATCGCAGCAGAAGGTGCATCACCGCTTATTGCTTGGGCTTCTAGTATATATAAATTACCATCTGCATCATAAAACTTAATCTGTGTTCCTACTGCTATATTAGCATAGTCAGATACAGTAATAGTAAATGTAGTTCTCTCTACAGTAATGTCATATTCATAAATATTCTCTAGGCCCGGTCTTTTAATTACACCTCCTTCTGCCCTAAGAAATAAATTTTCTACTCTTTGAGCGGAAGCTGTATAAACATCAGAATCAGTTCTTGAATATAGGGAAGGGCTTACTTCTCCAAATTGGAAGTTAGTAATAGGTACTCGTACTTTCTGCATCAACTACGCCTTTGAGTTATAAACCTCGATGTATTTAGAGTACGATTTGTTTGTTGCTGTGAGTCTAAGCCTCTTGCTTTAGCCATAGCCATCACACCTTTTTGTTCCATAAGTTGAGATAAACTTGCATCTCTTGCTAAAGCTACTGCAAACACACTAGCTAAAGCGTACTCTACAGCCAACACAAAATAGGAAGGCCAAAATTCTTCATCAACTCTAAACGTATAATCTAGTATTAATTCATCGCTAGAGTCTGCATCACAAAATATTTTATTACCATATGATTGATACAATATTGGATAATCATTTACTGTTACCGCATGAACCATAAGTGAATCACTTGGTATTTGATAAGCTGAATCATATCTGCCAGTAGGTGCGTCAGATAGTTTATTTAACACAGCTTGGTTTGTTGCAAATCTCCACCTAGTATTTACAAGAGAAGCTCTAGCAACATCTTCATACATATTAGAAGCAACGAGTGCTTCATTGTTTCCGTCATCAAACGAAGTAATAGGCTCTGCGCCTATCAATATTAAAGCCCTGCTAGATACATCTACAGGGGAATCTGCTGAAGTGCTTATTACTGCCATATATATAAATGGGGGGCTATTAACCCCCCACTCCTTTTTTAATCGCCATCTGTTTCGACAATAGCAGTGCCGTCTGAAACATCTACTACAGAGCCAGTGTTCGAAAGAACATTAACTAAGTTTGATGTTGGCACATTGGTATCACGAACAAGAATTGCATCACGAACAGCAAGCATATTTGCTGCGTCGTTAAAATAACCTGCTGTGTTTACGGTAGCAATTGCATCTGCAGATGTATACATCCACAAAGATCCGTTTGAATCGCCACCAATGCGAGTTAGTCCACTTGCGCTAAAAGCCATAATTTAACTCCTCTCTAAGAATTATTGTCAAGGACTTCATAAACGCCTGCCGAATCAATTACGACTGCGCCCATGGACATCATTGAGGTTGCGAGATGAGAAACTTTCTCAGGTACATAGTTGATCTCAGTAGAAACATCAGAGTTAATACCAAGTCCAACAGCAGAGCTGTGGTAGCAAATGTTTTTACCAGCAGTAACCGCAGACGTTGAGAAAACTTTTAATCCTAAAAATTCTTTCATTGTCATTCCACCTGCAAATGGAAGGTTTTTCTCACCAACATAATCAGAAGAGGCGAACTCTTCAATTAAGAATAGGTCAGCGAAACCTTTAGGATGCATAGCCAAATATCTTTGGTTATCTTCTGGAACATCATTTGTACCTAAAGTTTCAAACAATGATAACAAGTCAGCCTTTGCAAGGGCAGAACCAGTATCATGTATCTGAGTTGAGCTAGCACCAGAATCCATTGCTGCGTACAGAATGGCATCAGTCTTACGACCTAGTGCAGCAGCAGCAGATTGTGCTACAGCTTGACGCTCGTTAATGTTGACTTTCAACTCGTCCAACTTGTCGATGTACTCAGCAGCATAGTAATCTGCCATTGTAGCTTCGACTGTGGTGTGAGCTAGTTCCATTGGTGTGACATTACCGTTGCGCGATTTTGTTGTCGCTTCGGCACTGCCGATCTTTTGGAATCTGACCACACTTCCAGTAACATTAGAAGTACGAACAGTATTCCGCAGCTTTGAACCCATACGTTGATACGCTAGATGCACATCAGATTCAAACTGCTTAATAAAGGCTGTATCTATTGTATTAGCCATTTTATCAGTTCCTTATTTAAGTTGCACTAAAGTATCTTGAGTGTCCGTTCTGTCATATCAACGCAGGTATCCTTTCGGGCTGCTCAATGAATTACGGGTCTTGATGGGAAAGCGTAAACATTCTTTCTACGTTGATTGCAACGCACAAAATGAGCCATATTAAAACCATGCTCATTGCAATACATTTCTGTAAGATCAAAACCTAACCAACCTAACCATTGAAGCATCTTATGATTACCCTCCCAAGTATCTACAATAATTTCATGGTAATGAGTGTGTAAATAATCAATTAACTTAGGAGATGCTTTAACAAAGGAAAACCAATTCTCTTTCATTTTCTCAGAAAACACTGTCCACATTATTGCTTTTTGATGTGTAATACCTCTTATACCTACAATAGCTAAAGGCTCTTTACTATTCTCTATAGCAAAAACATCAGGTGTTTCTGAGTATTGAATAAGAGTTTTCATTAAATCAACTTTATATACAGCTTCAGCTTCAAATAAATTTTCTGTACTCATTGTGCTGTACATAGGAATTACATGGCGTTTCTGCATGGGAACCATTTGTAGGCTCCCATGGCTTATAAGAACTTTATCCATATAACTTTTTGAAACCATCATCTACTTGCTTAACAAAATGAGGGTCACGCCTTGCTGAGTTCCAATATCTTTCATCTTGCATCATTGCTTGTAAATCTGCTTCATCAAAACTAGGAACAGGAGAGGATTGAGCAGAAATTTGAGTGTCTTTATTTTTTGCCATAATATGCTCAATAAGCATAATACCTTCTGCTGTTTCACCTAATCTTTCTACTGCTCTGCTTAATTCATCGGGAAAGTATTTATTAGCAAACATACTAACAGCTTCTATTCTTGAGTTAGCATTGTCACCTAATTTTTCTTGCTCTGCTTGCAAATCATTTTTAGGCATAGCAGCATCAATAGCTTTAGCATACATTTCTATACCTTCTTTAAATTGATCTTGACTAAAGCCATTATTAAATGCGTGTTCTGACCACCAATTAAGAAGATCATTATCTGTAGCACCTTCTGGATCTATAACCTCAGGTAACTCATAGTCACCTTTAGATTCTGGCCTATTAATAAATCTTTCAGCATTATATTCTTTTATAATATCTTCTTGTTTAGCTCCAAGTTTACTAGACAGTTCAGAGTAAGCTTTGCTTAAATCTTCTGGTGTATTAAATTTTTCAGGAAGCCATTCAGGTTTTTCTGGTGCGGCTTCTTTTGGAGGCTCTTGTATTAGTGTGTCTTTAGTTTCTTCTACTGTTTCTTCTACTGTTTCTTCAGCCATTTGATTTTATCCTGTGTGCATGGTTAATTCTAGTTTCTATAAGGCCAATAACAAATCGTTGCCCTTCAACATGACGCAATTCCTCAGTGCTTACATTTGCACCGTGAACTAAATCAATAGTTATACTTCTTAAATATCTAAGAACTTCTTTACCAGTATCAGAACTAAATAACTGAGCTATATTTTTACTTATTTGCTCGTCTAGTTCTTTTGTTCTCTGGTGTCCGTCAATTCCAACATTGATTTGTTTAGATTGTTTTTTACTGCTCAACTATTTGCTCCTGTTGTTGCGGCTCTCCTTGCACCATTTGTTGCTGTTGAGCCATTTGTTGTGCCATCGCAACTAATTGCTTACGCTCATTTTCGTCACGAATCAAGGTATCAGGTACACCAAATTTCTTAGCAAGGAAAGCGGCAGTTTCCTCAGAGTTAACAAGAAGCTGCATCATCTCAGGGCCAAACCTACCTTGAATAAGCTCTAAGAACCTAGCAACAGAAGTAATATCTTGGTTAGCTTGAGCTTGTGCTAATGGAGAAACAGATTTAATTTTAACTTCTCTACCATTAACAGTAGGTAAATCTATTCTGCCTTGTTTCTTTAGTATGTAAATAACTCTTTGCAATACTGGTTGCACTAACTCTGCTTGCAATCTACCAAATGCAGAACCAATTCTTCTTGATAAATCAGCCATACGCTCTGCAACCTCAGTAGCAGATGCAGGAGTTCTATCTGGATTGCCCAACATATCGTTATACAATGCACGTTTAATATTTAATCTCATGTCACCAAGAACAAGTTGCGCTACATCAAAACCACCTGCTGCTTGTATTGGCTGCAATCCTGCTGACCCAATAGCTTTTGGTATGATAGATCCTGGAACAAGCTGTATTGTATCTGGATTAACAACACCATCATCATCCATTTGATAGATACCAGAAATAGACATCTGTGCGTTCTCAAGTATTAACTCTATTGTTAAGTTAGTTGTTTTAATTGCAGAGAGTGCGTTCATTAATGGCCCACGCCCATATACTTCACCTGCACATTTAGACCAACGGAAACAAATAAACGGATTAGAACCTACACCTGACATTTGCTTAGAATAAATAACAGAGTTTGTTGTCATACAAAAAGCATAGCTAAGGTAAGATTCTTCATTTAATTTAGAATAATCACGACATATTAATTCAAGAACTGTTGTTGTGTTATCAGTTCCACTTTGCATCATGTTTTGTATTTTTTCATTTAATACAGCATCAGGATACAATATTTGTATTTGATCAAATCTAATACCTTTTCTTTCTCTAAATACATGATCAATACGATCATCAGGCCCAGTATCAAGTATTACATGAGGAAGCGGTATTGCAGAAAATCTAATAGGATTTAGCGAGTCACCTTCTTCCGCAGCCAAGATACCAGTCCCGACAGCCAAGTCCATAAAAGACTCATGCACTTCTTGGGAAAAGTTAGAATTTTGGATAATTTCAAAAACATATTCAGTTACCTCGTCTAGTTCATTGTTAACAAAATCTCGCTCTGCTTTAGGTACTTCAGAACCAGATGTCAAATCAGCCCACCTAGCAAAGTTAGGAACAAGACCTGATTGTAATCTTGATGCAAACTCTTGTACCCCTACAACAGCAGTTTCATCAAATATTTTATCATCTCTGCGTTGACCTATTGTCTCATTATAAAAAGACTCTCGTTGAGGTAACGCATATTCATAACACTCTTCAAACAGTGGTACAAAATTTTCTCTCTTAGCCTTGGCTCTTTGATATTGCTCAAGGTATTTTTTTGCAATTGGATCTTCTATCATGTTTTATCCTATGTAAAGAATTTACTGTAATAACCAATTCCACCGCCAGATGTTCCAGTAATTAAAGATCGTCTGCCTTTTTTTCTACTTCTTCTTCTTAATATAGATTTATTAGGTTTTTCACTTTGAGCCATCGAAAGAAGTGTTGGAGGTTCTACTGGACTAAATGCAGAATCACTTAGTGTTGGAGTTTCTAGTAGACTAAATGCAGAATCACTTGCGCCTACATCATCAACGCCTACAGATAATTCCTTCTGTCTTTTTTTCGCAAGGGAATCAGATTCCATAGTAGACACTGGAGGTGTTATTGCTGATATAGCTTCTTCTGTTGCCTCTTCTTTTAACTCAGCAGTTTTTTCTGCTTCTATTTTTTTAGCTTCTGCTATTTCAGCTTCTTGTTCTGCTTGTTGCTGCTCAATAGTTTTTGCTTCTTCTTCTTTAGCTTTAAATTCGTCAGAACCTTTCCAAGCTTTTACGGCATCATCATAATCTTCTCTTCGAGCACTTTGGTCAGCTTCTTTTTGCTTAAGTCGCCACTCCTCAAAAGTTCCAGGGTCTTTAGGCTTTCCAGCAGTCAAACACATAATAAACCTCTTTGTTGTTTATGCCCGATAAGCATAGAATAAATAATAATTCAACGCACAATTACATACGCGACCACAATCCTTGTCTACGTCTTGGAGACTTTTGTTTGGCAAAGACATCAAAGTTAGTCTTAGCTATTGTAGGTTTTATAGCAGCTTGATTATTCATCAATGCCCTACCTTCTCCTGCACCAAGAAGCATATACTGCAATGCATCGTGTATGTGTGAGTACATATTTTTATCTGGTTTATCAGCGTACCTTTCTCCAGATACTTCCATTCTTCGATACTGATACCCACCTTCAAACCCCTTAATTAACTGAGAGCAACGTCTATCTACCAAAAACGCAGGTTTGCCTTCAGACATTTTGTTAAGTTGCGAATTAACCGACTCAAGTCTAAGGTCAACGGAATTAGACGGAGCGGGATACGCTCTAAGACCAGCACCTCTAAGGACATGAAAAGGGGTGGACTCGTCGGTTTGCGCGCGGAAATCACCAGCAGGATCGCCATATATAAGAACTTCAGAAACCCCAGAAAACCGAGTGGCAATCTCTTCACGAAGAACTTCAGCAAACCTAACAATACCCATATCAAACGCAACAATTTCTGACTGTACAAACCATCTACCTCTTACTTTTTGACCAAGAACTGCCGCAGGTGTTAGCCCAAAGTCAAGCCCAATATAGAGCGGATTGCCTGCTGCAACTGGTATTTCTTCTTTAGCAACGTGTGTTTCTGTAACAAACATAGGATATATAGGCTTTCCGTCTTTAATTGTTCCTAGTCTATTCATTACATAGACATCAATCCAACTTTTTGTCTTACCTTGTATTAGGTTAGGATAATAAGAGTTCATCATATTGTTACAATTTTCTGCTTTTTTATTTATTTCGTAACACTTTACTGCACCATCTTCATTAAAAATTTCTTTCATACCAGAAGGTTGTGTGTAGAAAACCCAGTTATCAGGCTTAACAAGCATTGTTGCTTGCTCTCTAGGTATATGATCTGGTATTGGAACTTCGCCTGACATAATAGGCCACCAATGATCTTCCTCTGGAGCGTTAGTATCTGCAATAACACCAGTCCAACTTGGGCCTCCTTCACGCATAGAAGGAAACCGCCCTACGCGCATGGTACACGCATCAATAATACTCTTAGGTATTTCTCTAGCTTCGTTGATCCAGATGCCAGTAAGTTCGAGGGAGAGTAATTTTTTGACATCTTCGGGGCGGTCAAGGGCTAAGAATAAAACTTCTAACTCTATATCGCCCTTTTTAATATTGTGAGTGTATGGAACAGACCAAGTAAACTTACCCCAATCGCTTTCTGGAAACCAATCAAGCCAAGTTTTTATTGTCGTTGTTTTAAGTTGTGGGTTGGTATTACGAATAATAGCCCATCGGCTGCGCCTAATACCTTGTGCATTTTTCTTTTGCATTAAAGCTCTGCGAAAGACTTCAACACAACACCCAACAGATTTACCAGATCCTACTGGCCCACGAATACCACGAAAGAAGGTATCGTCTTTCATAAATTGTTTTAGGGTTTCTCCATCAGGCTTGTATTTAAAGTCAATCACTTGTTCACAATTCCAGAATCTACACCCACACGCATTAGCTTTTCTACAGTTGCAGGGGCTAGAGAATCAATAAGTTTATCTGCCTCATAATTAGTACAAAAATCTTTAGGATAGTGTTTAAAGTTTACAGTCTTAACAACCGTTCTTAAAACTTCTAACTCTTGTGGGGATAGTGTAGATATAAAACTCATTTCTTTTTCTTTTTAGGAAACCCAGCCTTCATATTCTTGTATGCTTTTTCAGTAATGGTACTCTTAGACTTTGGCCTACTAATACCCTTCTTCTTTCTAGCATTTATGTTTGCGTATAAACCTTTAGCCATTATTTTTTCTTCTTTGCTGGTTTCTTTTTAGGTGGCATTGCTGCTTTCTTAGCGGCTGCTATACCTTTAGGTGTGTATGCAAACTTTTTTCCTTTTACATTAGGCATTTTTTTTATTCCTTTTGCTAATCATACTAGCCTTTTTTCTAGCATCCGCTTTAGAAGATGCACCCCACGCTTTAAGGCTAAGAAGTAAACGTGTTGGCTTTCCTTTAGAATCTCTTTCTGGGCCTTTCATATTACCCATTCTTGCTAAGAAAGAAGCGCGTCTAGGGTTGTCACCGCTCTTAACTGGCGGTCTAAGTGTACCCTTTTTATAACTTGCTCGACCCTTTGCATTAAGGCCTCCTTTAGGGTTTTTACCTTCTTTTCTAGTCCACGCTTCTGTTTTCATTTCGCAAATCCTGCACCAAAATACAACCCAACGATAGCACTAACAATGTGTGTATCTAGGGGTGTAATAACAAACCCTGATGCTTCCTTCCAAATAACCTTTTCACTATCGGAACCTACTAAGAAAGAAAATATATTTCCTTGTATCTCTGAATAACCAACCACAACACCTACTTCTGGGTAAAATATTGCAGCAAATTTAGGTAAAACAATTATTGCACCTACTGCACCAAGAGCAATGAGCCTACGTGTCCAGGCAAAATGTTTGTCTTTACTACCGTATTCTCTAGCATCTTTAGCAGCACTAGCGCGGAACTCGCCGCGTTGTATCAGCATTTTATTATTTTCTATTCTTGCCTTTAATGCCTGACCCCACAAAGACATAACACCGCCTAAGAGCGTAGAGCCTAGCATTGTTACTAACTCTAACGGAAATCCCATTAAAAACCCTCCTGTTTGTGTAGAAAATCTAACCTTTTTCTAAGTAATAATAATTGTTTAGAGTACGTTTTCTCTCTTATAGCTAACATACCTTTTATAGCCTTACTAGATCCCCTCTTTAAGAGACTAGAATCTTTTTGAGTAACAGCAGTTTCATGGGCTGTTGCAGGAGAAATGTAATCTATAGCCCTTATTACATCATCCTCGTTCATCTTTTCAATATCTGCTGCTGTTAAGTTAGCAACTAACTCATGATTGAACCTTGCTTTTTCCATAACAACTCCTGTGTGTTAGTTCCTTCTAGCAGACATCGAGCCTTTTTCAAGAAAAATGTTTGTTGTAGATCCTTACAGCAAGAGAGTGCTGCGTTTTTGACCCCCCTTGGGGTTAAAAGGGAAGCGACACTAACCTCGATTGCGAGAGCAATCACAATCCTTGTCCGTTAGGACGGGTGGTATACTTTATCCGATGTATAAACGTGATTGGAATGAACTCGCAGAGTTCGGCTAAGCGAAGCGATAGGAATGGGGGGTGAACGTGAGTAATTATTTAACTCAAAGAGAACCCCCCTCAATCTACCGCGCCGCTCGATACTTGCGTCTCGCTCTGCTACCCCAGATCTATGTTGACCCTGATATCCCCTGCGACTTGTACCTGTGCCCTATCAATAGGTTTATACCCAGCTCGGTCTAGTATATCCTTGCTGGCTTCTAGCTGAACATACTCGCTCTTAGCCCCTGTTGCTAGCTTCGCAACCTGTTGTACAGCTTTTGTAGCATTCAATCCAATCGTTTCTTGTATCTGCCTCATCATATATTCCTGCACATGAGGAAGCTTAAGAGCCTTGCTAGCAGTCACTCTGCCGCTTTCGCCCTTCGCATAACCTGCAAGTTCAGATGCTTTTGTTATACTACATCCTGTTGCTACGATGGTGTCAACGAGTGCTGTTTGCTTGTCTGTTAATTTTCTATTCATTCTCTGCTTCTCGATGTTAGTAGCTTCGAAGTAGCGACATATAATTATTAAATATGTTTTGCTATTTCGAGTAGCCCCCCCTATGATCCCCCCCATTCATAGGGCATAGAAAAAGAGCTTGTCAACACCCTTTCTGTAAGTTCGGATAAATAGAATGTTAGTTGTTGATTCTATGAAACTATAATAATGCTTTACATCACCCATAATAGGTGTTAATAAGGTGTTATAGCAAATGGAGGTTATCAAATGAAACTAACAAGACAACACTTCGAATTTATAGCGGATGAGTTCGCCCCTTTGCTGGGGTGGGCTACCGATATTGAAACTATGGTTAATTCATTAGCAAAAACAAACCCCAACTTTGACGCTGAGAAGTTTAAAAAAAGAGCACTGAAGAACTGGGAAGCAAAAGCAGAAAGGGATGGATTCTATGAGTGAAGCAAATAAACTAATGCTAGAAGGATTAGAGCAACTAAACCAAGTCTTAACAGGTAAGGAGGTAGTAGAGTTCAAACCTACTACCACCACAGACAAAACCTTTTGTGTTTTCTATAGCAAAGAGAACATATCTTATGACGCTATGTTCAGATTGGATGATGATGGTCGA
>Ga0208767_1001082_pt1 | contig 21784 bp, 34 predicted proteins | sample VirMetDEL_Mar_21_FD_184514 | JGI IMG/M metagenome (GOLD analysis project Ga0208767, IMG submission 184514) | Aqueous microbial communities from the Delaware River and Bay under freshwater to marine salinity gradient to study organic matter... | ecosystem: Environmental > Aquatic > Marine >... | reverse complement strand
ACTGCCACACTTGAGAAACTATGCATTAGTTATAGCTAAGAGCCAAGGATTAGATAGTGAAAAAGATACGCTTCCTAAAGAAACAAATATGTTGGAGTGGATTAAAGCCACAGCTAGGGCAGAAGGTGGGGAAGAAGCACTAAACTACTTTACAGATGATATAATAAAAGCAGGAATAAAATAATGTTTGGTCTACCTTTAGAATTAATCACTATGCTTTTCTCCACTATCTTAGGTGGGGTGATGTCTATCTGGGGTCAGTCTAATAAGTCTAAGGCTGAGCAGAATAAGATGCTCTTAGCTAATGCTAATTTTAAAGCTAACCAAGTTAACGCTGCACGTGATGCAGGTAGGACCGACTCACACTTTGCTTGGACACGTAGACTTATAGCATTATCTGCTGTAGGATCAATTATTGTCTTGCCAAAGGTAGTGGCAGTGTGGTATCCTGAAGTAAGTGTTATCGTAGGCTACACAGAAGTACAAGGTGGCTTTATGAATTGGCTATTTGGTCCTGATGAAGCAATACAATGGAAGTCAGCTAACGGCTTTGTAATAACACCCCTAGATACACACATAGTATCAGCAATCATAGGCTTGTACTTCGGTGCAGGTTTCACTAAATAGTAAGGTAAAAGAAATATGGCAATGATGGCACCCATACCCGGACAATCTCTTACAGATGAACCTAGTAATTTTGCTTGGGAAAGACCTCCTGAGATTACAAACCCTAATGAAGCTGTTAGGTTTCACTTAGATCGTTTGTCTGAGAAGCCTGTCGCAGAATCTGTATTGTTTCTTATGGAGTTTGGCTACCCTACAGATGTCCTTACACGTAGTTTACTCACTGCTTCTGTAGGTGAGGGTATGCATTCGGTTGATGTTAGCTTAATAATTGCACCTGTGATTGAGGAAGAGCTAGGATACATGGCTCGTACTGCAGGGATCGACTACAAAGAAACCTTTGCAGAGGATAAGACTGATGATGAGCTACAAGAAGAAAGACTTCGCATACTAATCTCTAAGAAGTTAAATGATAGCTTAGGTAAAGGTGACAATGAGTTTACACGTGAGACTTTAGGTTCACTAGGTTCATCTGGTGAAGATGATCTTGAAGCTATGCAAGCTGACATAACACCTGCACAAGAACAAGAGCAACAAGAACTTATGGACTCAGGCGTAGAAGTAGATGAAGAAGATGTAACAACAGATCTACCTAAAGTCGGTATGCTTGCTGAAGAGAATATTGTAAATGAAGATCCTATGCCAAGTGGTAAAGGTCTAATGAGTAGGAGTGTTTAAATGGGTTTGAGTTTTCTTGGAGGTATGGCAGAATCTTTTGGTGAATCATTAGATGAGCAGCATAAGTATATCAGAGCTAAACGTGCAAAAGACCGTGACTTCCTTATGACCTATGGAACACAAGCTGTAACGGGTGCTAAGAGTAAAGCAAACGAAGTTATTTCTATTGGTTATAGACTTGAAGGTTTAGGTTTTAAAAAGAATCACCTTACTTATCTAGTAGAAGAGTCAGGTCCACAAGCCTTATCTACATTGTATGAGCGTGTTAAAAAGTATGAAAGTGATCCTGTAGGCTTGGAAGAAAGTACTATTAATACGATGATGGAAAGATCAAAAAGTTATAAAGCTCCAGACCAAAGCTACGAAGATATGGTTAATAGAGCTTTTGGTTTGTACAAAGATAATGCTACTGATGATCCAGCAGAAAATGAGAAAGTTGGCTTTCTTGCTTCTATGGGCTTAGATCCTGCATCAGCTGACAGTGCGCTAGAAGAACAATACATGGGTGGATATACAGGGCGTGACATAAAGCGCATTATGGGTACGGCTGCTCCGGGCTTAACTGGTCCTCTAGGTGTAGACTTTAGTGTTTTACCTAAGACATATACACCAAGAGACTATGCTGCTTTTACAGAAATAGCAGAAAATAAAATAGAAGTATTAGCAGCTGATGCTTTATTTCAGATGGCACCCAGTGCAGCAGATAGAGCAAAACTAAAGACAGACGCTGATAATCCTAATAATAAAGAAGCAATAAAAAAATTACAGACTTTTATTGAATTAGAAAAGGCTATAAAAGAAGTTCCTCCAAGATATGATATAATAACAAATCTTGTACCTTTAGTAAGATCAAGCTTACTAGATTTTGATAAGGCAACTAGTGGAGGTTTATATAGAAATCCTACTTTCTTATTGTCAGTACCTAATTTTAGAGACTTCGCAAACCCTGATAAGAAAGAAAAATTATCTATAGAAGTACAATATGCTAGGGCGTTTACTAAATATCCTTTTATTGAAACTTTAGATAAACTTAAAACTTATAATACATATGAAGAAGGACTTTCTTCTAAAAAACCTGCCTTTATAGTAGATGGACAACTAAGAATTTCAGAAGATTTAAATGTACTTAATCTTTTTAAAGATGCAGCTGCTGGTAAATTTGATACTATTCCCACCCCTCAAAGTTTATCACAAACTGTTGTAGATGGAATACCTGTTAGTCAACAACCTGTTGCAGCAAAGCCTGTTGTAGATGTAATACCAGAATCTACGTCACTTACACAGCAAATGTTATCCTTAGATATTCCTGACACTGAAAAGGACAACGATAATAAAGAAACTAATCCTGTTCTTACTGGATGGACAAACATATCTGATCAAGCAATGGCAGATCTAACAGCTGAGTTTAATGATGACTATAAGTCTAAAGCAACTAGCAGAACTAGAACAGAAAATGATGCAATTAAGAGTGGCTTTGACACTGACAAGAAAACTTTAACTAATGCTCTTGAGAATGTAAGAAACTACATTGAGGCTGACGGTAATGGTGCTCCTGAAGAAACTCTCAAAGCACTAGCACTTAAGATGACTTCAGAGTTAGACACTGCTCCTGAAGATGTACAACAGATAGTCATGAGTTTAATACAAAACTTAGAAGATGGTGAGTTCCCTGATCCTCAAAAAAACTTTGGTGGACAGTTCATGGATATTCTTCGTACAGTAGGTAGTTACATACCAAAAGGAAGCAATGCTAAACAAGAGACAATAGCAACTAATGATCCTGCAGACGTAGTTGCTATGGGAAAGATACCTTACACAGAACTTAAGAGCACTCAAGAAGTTTCAGACGCTATTGAGTTTAACTCTTTTGATAGTATAAAGAATGAATTAAAACTAGGCAATCTTAAAGACGGTGACATAGTTAAATATAATGCTAATTATTTTATAGTAAACCAGCAAGGTTTATCTGGGGCTATTGGCGAAGTAAAAGTAATTGGACAATAAAACTAATGGTTGATTATAGATCTATGAGATTTGATGGTTCCTCAGAAGAAGAGGACACTATTAATTACAGACTTCAAACTTTTGATGAACCTCAAGATATAGAAGTAGAAAAACCTTACAGACTTCAAACTTTTGATGAGCCTGAAGAACCTGTAACTTTTGGTCCTACTGATACAACTACTGCTACACGACAGGCAGTACAATCATTACCTGATGCTGAGACTATCAATGATCTAATGACTGACAACAACTTCGCTGTAGTTGGGCAGTATATGGATCAGCGTTTTGGTATGCAAGAGGCTAGGCATGGGCGTCAGAAGATTGTGGATTCATTCGTCAATCACATGCGTAAGTTTAACTTCGGTCAATCTGTAACGACAGGCACAGAGTTAGCATATCTTAGTACAGACGATGAAGTTAAGAAGATAGCTGCAGGTCAAGCATACAAACTCTTTGACAATATGAAGGGTGCTTTCTCTGAAGAGTACACGTTTGCTCAGAAGGCTGACGCTGTGTACGACTACGGGCGTGCTCTTGTAGTTGATCCTATTAACTTAGTATCACTAGGTTTTGGTAAGCTTATTACAGGTGGTGCTACTAAGGTTGCAGCACAGCTTGCTAAAGAGACAGTAAAGAAACTTGTAACTGAATCACTAGGTAAGAAGGCTGCTAAAGGCACGCTTACTAAAGCTATGCAAGTACAAGTCAATCAGATTGAGCAAAGAGTAATAGGTCAGATCCTTAAGGGCGAAGCTGTTGAGGGTGTTGCAGAGGGTGCCTTTAAAGAAGGCCTTAAGTCAATGACACGCAAAGAGATAGTAGCTACAGCTGCTTTTGATAGTGCTGCTGCTGTTACTGTAGACACTGTGTATCAGAAAGCTCGTATGCAAGCTAACGTTCAAGACAACTACAGCGTACTACAGGGTGCTCTTACTGGTGTAACAGGTGTATTTGGTGGGTCATTAGCCTATGGTCTTAGCTTACTTAACAAGGCACCTCATAGTGAAGCAACTCTACCTTTATTTATGCAAGCTCATGATAATGCCATTGCAACTGAAGCAGCAGTAGATGCTTTAGCAAAAGAAGCTCGTAAGAAGAGTAACAAAGAAGCTATTAAGAATATGAACTTTAGTGAATTTACTAAAGCACTAAATAAAAGTAGCACTGCTGCAGCTAGATGGTCAGCTAAAGTAAACAGAGGAGATAAGCTTCGCCGTACTACAGAGGGAAACCCTGATCCACGTAGGGATGAGTTACTAGGTGCATTCTTTCATGGAGTAAATGATGGGGATGATGTCTTCAAGGGACTAAAGAATATCTTTGATGACTTCGGTATTAAGTTATCTAATGAAGATGATACCTTTGCAAACTTTACAGACTTCTTAACAGAAAATATAAAAGCTCTACCTAAAGAAGCAAAAGCTGAAGTTAATTCTTTGTACAAATCTACCATGCAGAAGCTTCCTGAGTTTAATCCTAATGAAAAACCTGCAAGCTTAATAGGTGGATTAAACATTCTATCTAGTTTATCTAGTGAGTGGGGGCGTCAAGGTCATTTGCTCTCTAAGCTTAAGCAAGACTTAAAATTATCTAAAGGTCAGACAGCTGCAGAGAAATACAATGAGCTTATAGAGAAAACTCTTGATGCACCTAAGCCTACGATAGTAGAAGCAGCACGAGGCAAAGTCAAAGAGGGTGCTGCTACAATGCAGCAGAATTTAATTCGTATGTTGATTACACACCCCGGTACAACTGCACTCAACATTGTTGGTTGGGCTAACGCTACAGCTATGCAATCTGTAGGTGATACTATAAGAGGTGCATTGTATGGGGGTCGTTCTCTAGGTGAGATGGCTATTGGTCGTACTACCAAGGCAACAGAGTTTGCTAACAAGTCAAAGCTTATGCTCACCTTGCAACGCCAGAAGCTAACAAACTTAGTAAGTCCCTATGCTACACAACAAGCAGCATTTTCTTTTCTTGCAGCTAATCCTAAGTCTCAGAGAGAATTATTTCGCTACATGTCAGGTGGTATTGAGCTTGATGATGTGTACAAAAACTTAGGTTTTAAACTAGACGATACTACTAATCCCGGTGCTTGGGAAAAAGTCATGGACTTTGCTCAGACAATGTACGGAGTTAAAGCACAGGATATGTTCACTAAGTCACAAGAGTTTATGTACGCCTTAGACAAACAGATACGTATCAACTACGGTATGAGCTACACAGATTTCTTACAAGACCCTAACCTATATAAGGCAATGAAGGGTGATGACTACGTTAGGATACAAGCTGCAGCTGTTGAAGATGCACTACGTAACGTATATGCCAAGTCTTATGGAGGTGATCGTAAGAAAGGTGCAGAAGGTGCACTAACACTTGCTGCTAGATTTATAGAAGACTTACGTAAGGTTCCTGTGTTTGGTGCAATGGTTCCCTTTGGGCAGTTCTTTAACAATACATTAGGTCATATGTTTGATCATACAGGTATAAGTTTAGTACATAGGTATGCAGCTGGTACTAGTCGTGACCCTTTAGAGTTGCTTACTAAGTCAGCAGTCGGTGTCTCTTTTATTGGAGTTGTAACTGCTCGTGAGATGAAGAACATGGAAGAAGGCTTAGCTTTATTTGATGAGCGTGGCAGTGATGGTGCAATACGTAACCGTATGTATGACTTTCCTTATAGCTACTATAAAGCTGTGGGACGCTTAGGTGCTCACGTGGTTAGAGATGGAGTAATCCCTCCTGAAATGTGGAGAGAAGTCGTAACTGTATTTGGTCCTAAGAATCTTACACGACAGCTAGGTGACACAGCTAAGATGTCCTACGATTTGTTTGCAGACATTGCAACAGGAGAGGACGTTGCAGTTAGAGATGGTCTAATTAAAGTTGTGCAAGATGCAGGTTCTATGTATCTAAGTGCTTATTCAAGGCCACTTGATCCTGTCAATCAAATCATTGCCCTGAGTAGAGGTGAAGACTTCACACCTATTGATCGTAAGCAAGGCTCAGAGTTTATAAACAAATCTTCTAGGTATGTAGATCAGATCTTTACCTTATTGAGTGGTGAGGAGTTAGCACCAGAAAAATTTAGTGCCGTAACTGATACTCCTGCAATGGCACCCATAGGTAGGATCTTTGGTTATCGTGAGGTTCCGGGTCAAACATCTATTCAACGTATGTTTAATGAAATAGGTAAACCTCAGTGGCGCACTGGTATAAAGTCTTTTATTCCAGAAGTAAGAAATGATATTAATAAGTATATAATTACGTTCTTAGAATTTGAAGCGGAGAAGGCCATAAACGGACCTGTTTGGAAAAATTCTAATACAGAAGAACGTACCGTCCTACTTAATGGTGTTATTGCAAAAGCTAAAAAATCTACTATAGATATACTTGAAAGAAGCATTGACCCTAATGACAAAAAAACTCTTAAGCTTTATAATTTAAGTAAAGGAAGAGCTGGTATTAATAAAACTGAAGTAGAAAAAGCATTAAAAGATCTAAACTTAGACATGGATATAACTGATTTAGATGAAAATCAATTAGACTTTTTAATTAATTATATGGAAGCCATGAGAGAAGATAAACAAAAACTTAAAGATTCGTTAGAATAAAAGAAGGGGCAACACTAAGCTGCCCCTCCGTAGTTCTATTTAATACCATGCGTATCTGCAGAGCGTCTTGCCCACAACAGCGCAGTAGTAAGGTTCTGCTTAACTACATCTAGCTCCGTTGTACCCCAAAGATTATTATCTAAGAACTCCTCAACCCATGTGAAGTGATCTTGAAGTCCTTCGTTAAATACTTTACGTTTACTGTCTAGGTGTTCTTTAGCCTCACGTTCTAGTTTCACACTACTTCCTTTAGATGGCTGAAGTCCCTACAAAGAATGTTGTGGCGTACTCTACTACAGATACTGAAACTCCTAGTGTTGCAAAGATTTGTATGCTTGCTATAAATATTGATTCTAACATATTATTTTTCCTTTAAGTTAAGTCTACAATTTCACAGCTATCACCAGAGCACGCTAGTGTCTGACTACCTGCTGTATTATCTTCCTGCTCGTATTCTGATAGTTCCTCCCAGTTAATTGACGTTGGCATAGTAGAGAGTAGTGCTTCATACTCTTCTTTACTACAATCTTGATATGGTGCTTGTTGATACGTATGTTCATTAAACGGTAAGAAAGATACACCACTCATCTCATCAAAGTGTTTATACACAAACGCTCCAACCTCAAGCCACTCATCTGAGTTGACGTTGATAGTCACGCTAGGTTTGTGCTCACACCAGTGTCTCTGATAAGCTAACCACATTTCCAGTTGTTGAATAGCTGTAGTATCTTTTGTACACACAGCACCTTCTGGTGATTTCTGAGGAAAGCTAAACACTACTGTTGTATCAGGCTTCATGACACAAGGCTCACTAGGTACTCCTTGATCCTTCATGAACTGAGTTAGAGGGTCTTTAACGTCACCCCTAACAGTACGCACATAGTAGGGGGAATGACGAGGGTGGACCCCACTGCTAGATGATACCATTTGAGATACCGTTCCTGAAGGTTTGACGCAAGTGATAGCAGCAGAAACAGGGATGCCAAGGCGCTCAGCCCACTCAGCGTTAGTAGTGACAGCAATAGAACGTAAGTGCTCAAGGGTTTTCTCCAATCCAGAATTAGCTGTTGTAAGTAAAGGGTTATCCATTATCCCTGTGAGTGACACACCCAACAGGCGTTCCTCTTCGGTATTTCGCTGCCACAGTTTTCGCAGATAGGGGAACTTTGTAAAGGTAGATTGAATAGTACCCAATATCGTAGCAATACGAACTTTCTTTTCAAGGTCTTGAATGTTATCTGTTGCACGTACTACACACTCCGTTAAGTTACAAACTTGTCCACTGCGTAAAATTATCTCACTGCAAGGGTTAGTTCCAAAATCATAGCTAGTATCACGCCTACCATTCTTAGCTGCTTGCTTCTTAGCTGCCTCACGGTTGAAGATGCCACGCTCACCTGAGCCTGACTCAACGAGAGCCATCCACTCACGCATAAATGATAGACTGTCTGGCTTCTCACTGTATGCTACTGAGTTATTAGCTAGAGCACGATGTGGATTGTTCTCCCACCAAGCGCCTGACTTAGCGTGCCTCATCTTATCGTCTGATAAATTTGATAGACTGATCATAGCTGAACGCCTTACACCACCTACAACTACTACCTCACCTATCTTACACATGATGTCGTGGCACTCAATAGAACTAAGCTTACGGTTCTGTGCATCCTTAAAGGTACGTATGACAAAGGTGAAGAGATCAATCAGTGGTGCTGGTCCACTAGCTCTACCACCAAACGTCCTAAGCCTAGCACCTGCAGGACGTATCCTACTAGTATCCCATGTAGGTATCTCCCCACTGTACAGTAGAGCAATTAGTTGACGTAAGGCTTTTGACCAACCCTCTTTGCTATCTTTAACAGCGATGTTAGTCTCACTGTCAAATAGTTCAGGAACCTCTGGTAACTTCTGTACGTACTGTCTCTCAACAGAGAAGCCCACACCTGTGCCACACATAAGAACGTGCATTGCTTCATCAAAAGCTGTTGGTACATCTACTGCTAAGTAAGAACAGTTATACATACTAATGTTATCACGGGATGCAGCAGGGCCAGCAGTCATTAAGCTTCGCATAGATGGCATAACCTCAAGCCCTAAGATAGCTTGCTCAATGTCATTAATGTACGTATCATTGCCAGCTACAGGACGTACAATGTTATCCATGTAACGTGATACTGTCTCAGGCCATGTCTCTCTTCTACCTAAATTATCTAGCCAACGTGCGTAACGTGACTTGTGTATAAAGGTTTGATAATCTGTAGGTAAGTAGTTATTCATCTGTTATCCCCTGATCCCTGTAATACGCCACGCTTTTGGCGGCTATCTAGTTTTTCTCTATTCATGTTGGCTACTGTTTGTAAACTGGCTCCGTAAAAATTAGATAGAGCAGCTACATAAAATAGTACGTCACCTAATTCTTTCAACATACCCTTGTTATCTAAGGTAGCACCATCCCTAAAGCTCTTCTTTAGTTTTTCAGCTATCTCACCTGCCTCTCCTACAAGGCCTAGAGTATTTTCTATCTGTCTTGTTTGTCCTTTAGTTAATATCTTACCTTCTACCCATTGGCTATATGCAGCTAACTCATTCTTAGGCGTACCATCTTTATGGAATATATCATAGTAGGGATCATATTCTGGTTTCATACATGTCTTTCCTTTATTAAAATGTTTTGTACTGTAACATCATCTATATCATAGAACGTATTTCTTACAAGATCACTGATGTCTTCTGTGTGTGCATCTTCATATGCTCCTAAGATATTATTATCCTCATCAATCTGAAGTAATAATGTAACACTAAAAGTTTTAACTTTCATCTGTGCTTCTCCGCTAAGGCTTCATTCATTTTATTCAAGTACCATGCAGCCTTCTTCATATCTTCAGCTGGTCTTTGCTTATAAGCATAACGATGTTGGTACTTAATCATGTTGCCGTGACAGTATGCAATGAATCCATCTAAGCCTAGTACCTGCTTGATGTAGTCAATACATTCTATGCCACCCATATTGTAATGGGCAGGGCGATCTACGGGATCAAACTCAGTCATGCGTTACCTTTCGTCTTTGTGTAAGCGTTAAAGTTTATTATCTCACCAGTGCTTCCTTGTAAAGATTTACTATTCTTAGCATGTTTTTTAATTTCTTTCAATAGCATTTCGTGACGATGATCAGAAACTCTATCCATTAAATCACCATCCTTCTCCATCAAATCTAAGAAGGCACTGCATAAAGTGGCTACATAAACTAAGTCTTGAAGTACATCATCAGAGTAGCAGAAGTTACTTCCTACTGCTACGGCTGTAGCTACACTACCATCCCAATCTTCTAGGGTTCCTTCGCTTGTAGGTTTTATAATGAAAGCAACTTCATCTTCTGCTAACTCATACGGCATATCAATCCTTTCTCTCTGTTTTTAATAGGACTATACGTTTTCTAGTAGCCGTTCCTTTTTCTTCAAGCCACTCTTCAGGTATAACTCTGTTTGCCCATAGAAACCCTTGCTTATCACACCACTGTGCATACGTAGTCTTAGCACCCTTATAAAGTTTAGACTTAGCATTACTAAATACAAACCTAATGTCTAGCTCTGGGTGCTGCTTACGTACTTCTATATGCTTGTGTCTATCTTCAGAATCAAATTGTCCTTTAGTCTCAATTAGTATTCCATTGTCTAACTGGAAGTCAGGTGTATAAGTGCGATAGCGTAAGTCTTCCCACTCTATCTTTAGCTGCTCATAACGTACAACCTTTTGACACCCGGCTAGTACAAGAGCAGTACTCTTTTCAAGTCCACTCCTGTACTTACCTTTAGCGTGATACCGTTTATGCGGCTTCATTGTCTGGCTCAGTGGTACTCTGTAGTGATACCTTAAGTTCTCTTACTAAAGTTTCACCTATGTTAGATACACATCGCCATTGGTATTCTAGTTGCTGCTTGATAGATCCGTTGTATTGAATCTCTTTTAGCATAGCAACTTCTTTATCTGTAAAGTCATCAGTGTCATACTCTACATCATCTAGTGTAAGCTTAGTCATTTTTGTTTATCCTTCTACGTAAACATATTCTATTAACGGGGGTGCCTTTGATCCTGAGTAAACCTTAGATGGTAGCTGTTGTAACTCAGGCCAACACTTCTTCTTGTGATCACACCATGAGCATGTCTTACATAGCTTCATGTTGCCACTTGCTTTCTTTCTAAACGTTTCTGGTTCAGCTTTAAAGCAACGCTCAAAGGGTTCATCATTATTAATATAATCAACTGTACCTTTGATTGATTCCATTACCTCCTCTACATTAGCTGTCTCAGCTGTTACATATTTGAATTGACCATTTACTTTATTGACTACCCACCAGCCACCAACATCTTTGTCAGCAGCTACAGCATAGCCTACAAGCTGAGATATATATCCAAAGTCATCTGAGTAAGCTAGAGAATCATAACTAGCAAACTTGTTGTCGAATCCATAGGGTGTAGTTGACTTAACATCATCTACCTTACCATCCAACACCATGTCATACTCGCCATTGATAGACTCTTCGCCAACCTTTAGTGTAACTTTATCGTTGTCACCAAAGTCAACGCCAGCTGCACGTAGTACTCCTTTGAACATAGCCTCAGTCCAATCTCCCATCAACATGTTAAGCATGAAGGAGGTAGGCTTCTGAACGTCAGTCTCTGGATTATTCTTAGCGAACCAAAGCTGACATCTTGGGCGTCCAATGTTAGACATACGCAAACGAAACTCTTCACGTGGTCCACCATTGAACTGCTTGTTGAGTGCAGCAGCCACATCAGTGGCTACTTGCTGTATTATTTCCTGACTCATACTTGCCTTGCCATTAATAGCTGACCGCAAGAATGCGTGTACTGATAGCTCAGCAGGATGTATCATCCCTCAAACTCTCTCACTTCTACAATAGAACCTACCATCTCTGCATCAGCAGAAGACAGGCTCCCAGAAGTAGCTTCGTTGTGCTTGCCTTCGATCCAAGTATTAGTACCTTTGATCCAATCAATAAAGTCTTGAAGGGTCTTACTATCATCTTCCCCGTAGGATACCTGCTCACCTAATGAAGGTACAATGATAGCATACTTACCACCTGAAGGTAGATCACGTTTAGCACTACCTAACTTAAGGGTATGCTCAACAGGAGTCAGCTTCTTGTTAATGATCTGACTGATAGCTGCATCCATAGCCTTCATGGACTCATTGTTCTTAACATCCATTACGAATGGTATCTCTGCATCAAGACCTTTGATAGCTGCACCTGTATCATCAGTTGGCTTATCTAGTGTAAGCACACCAAGTAGTACACGAACCCGCTTAACACCACGGATTATTGTCTTCATCTCTTCAGGCAAGGACTGAAAGTCTTTGATGTATCCTGATGGACGCCCAAGGTTAAACTTACCTGTGGTGTCCTTAAGGTCTACGTTAAGGCTAGTTGATAGTAATGTTTTATGCATAGCCTTTGCATCAGAATCCCACCTCTGCCACTGGTGACGCTGTGAGAAGATGCGTGTAGAGATTGTCTTACTGTAAACAACTTCACCATCTGGCATAGTTATCTTGTAGGCACCTACTGGAACCTTGATATGTTCATCCCCTTCACCATCTGTTTCAGTGAGTGCTGAGTGTATCTGATTCACTCGTGCCAAGGAAGACTGAGAGGTGGTTGTTCCTCCAGCACTAATGCCCATTGCTTCCGCTAAAGACATTCCTTCTACCTTAAGTGCTACTTCTGTATTCATATTTGTAATCCTTTTGTATGGAATTAATTACGAGAAACTAAGTTATACCCCTATACGTCATGCGTGTCAAGCCAATTTGGACCTATTTTTGCTTCTAATAATAAAGGTACGTTCATCTTGACTTTGTAGTAGTCATAAATGATTTGATGCAAGTCCATGTTCATAGAGTTAATGATCTCTATTACCTGATCTTTCTCGTAGGGATGTATGTCTATGACCATTGAGTCATGTACACTGTTGACTAGCGTAGAGCGCATAGGCATGAGCCTATTCTCTAACTCCACTAATACTACAGGTACTACATCCCCCGTTGCAAAGCCTTGCACTGGATAGTTTTTTATCATAGTAAAGTTTGTTGGTAAACCATTAGGCCTCCTCTCTGTGTTAGGGAAAGCATACTGTCTGCCTCCCACGTTAGTAATCTTTTGAAACCGTACTGCCTCATCACCTAGTTTCTTGTGCCACTTAGCGATGCCATCATACTTCTCTATGAATTGATGGTAGTACGATGCTTCTGCTGGGGTACGCCCATAACCAGTAGCTCCAAACAAAGGTGCGAAGGTATGTTCCTTAGCTTCTTGTCTAGTCGTTGCTTGTCCTGCATCACTGATAACCTTAGCTGTGTAGCTGTGTACATCAAAGCCTGATGCAATCTCTGAGATAGCTAAGGTGTCTTGTGATAAAAATGCAGCAACACGAAATTCAAGCTGGGCAAAGTCAGCTTCCATGATACTCCCACCTTCCCAACGTGATACGAATACTTTCTTAACAGGGAACGTACCGCCTCGTGGCATGTTCTGCATGTTAGGGTTACGCCCAGAGAACCTGCCAGTACTGGTGATGTGTTGAGTAAGGCCAACGTGTAGGTATCCATCCTTCTTTGTGAATACAGATATACCCTCAACGAATGATGATAGGTAACTTGATATAGCTGATAGACGTTTGAGATCCTTAAGGAAGTCTAAGGCACTAGTCATGTTGTTAGCCTTAGCTGTAGTCATAAGAGTAGACAGGTTGTCTTTGCCTGTACTGAAACCATTAGCACTGACCCACTTCTTATTGGGTGGCATGAAGCCTAGCCCTGCTAACTCGTTGGAGTTCTTGAGTTGGTATCCTCTGGAGTCACAGTCCTTACACTTGTTAGGCCTTGCATACTTTGTTCCATCTTTCCTTACTTTATATACAAACCCATTACCTTTACAGTCAGGGCAGGTAAAAGCAGAGGTCTTACGAATGTAAGTTGTATTAGCCTTAACAGCATCCTTATACTCCTTGTCTGTCTTAGTGAAGTCAAACAGCTGGACCCACTCCTTCTTATCTATAGGCTTACAGCTGTACACTACCTCTGACATCTGCGCTGGGCTGTTAAGGTTTACTGGTGTGTCACCCATAAGCTTACGTACCTTAGCTTGTAGCCTCTCCTCTATGTCAGCCTTCTCTGTCTCGAACTCAGTACGCACAGATTCCAGAGCTTCCAAGTCTACCTTGAGTCCAGATGAATACATACGGGATAGACTCAGGCATACCTTGAACGAGATGTCACGAATGTTGATAAGGGATGCAGAGTCAGGCTTAGCGTAGTCTTCTTGTAACGCTACATACAATGCACGTGTGGTAGATAAGTCACACTGTAGGTAGTAGGTAAGCTCTTTCAAGGGTATCTCATTAGTGTTGTACCCATCCTTGAAGTAAGTCTTTAGTGTGTCATCCTTCTGAAAGTCTAGGTTACGGCGTAGTGCACAGTTAGCTAGGCTAATAGACTTCTTCTTGAAGGAACCTGTAGGTGTCATCTCTATGTGGTTGCCTCTCATCAAGACGTATTCGGCTAACATAGTGTCGTATATAGGACCACTGTATTTAAATCCACTCTCCCATAGCCAAGGCATGTCATGCTGTGCGTTGTGTAGTATCAGTAAGGTGGCTGCATCTAACTTAGATTGGAGTTGCTTAGCTTGTGACCCATCATAGTCATGCGCCTCAACGTGATCAAAGTTATATATGTCCTGACTGCCTGAGATAACTTCCTGTACACCTACCTGCACAAGCTTATTGGTTTCCTCGAAAGGATCAAGGTGCATCTTACCACCTCTATGTGTGACAGTATTCTCTACATCAAGAACTAATTCCATTGTCTCTCCTATCTATGCTAAGTACTGCGCCCTAGCCCCATCTAACTCACACGTTATCTTACCGTGCCAACCACCTTTAAGCTTATTCTTTGCAATAATCAAGTACCTTTTTAAATCATCTGCATCATCATCTGATACATCAAGTACAGGATTCTTTGAGATCAACACCATTAGGTCAGCTTCAGCTGCCTTACCTGTCTTACTTCCTTCCAACATAGATTGATCTACATTGATCTTACCTTCAGCATCAGCTGATAGTTGTGACATCCATATGATAGCGCAGTCGTATTGCTTAGCTATGTTACGTGCATGAATTGCAGCGTTCTTAAGATAGACATCAGACTTGTCGCTGTTCTTAACGGCAAACTTATCACCCATATCAAGTACTACTATGTCTGGGGTGTAAGCCTTTATGATAGCTTCAACCCATCCCATGTCCTTACCTGTACTATCATACAGTTCTATCTGCTTACGCACTGGCTCATAGCGTGACGCAGCTAAGGCATAGTTACCCTTGACCTCTTCCATAGACAGGGATGTTGCTGCGCTTAGGTATCGTGCACCTACACGTTCATACGCCTCTTCATTACAAAGCACCAAGCACTTAGCACCCTGAGAAGCAAAGCCGCCCGGTGCGCCTATCAGTGACGCATGGAAGGATGTCTTGCCTGTGTTAGGGCGTGCACCTACGATGATCAAGTGACCACCACTGATACCCTCAACGTTCCTACCTAAGCTAGGGATGTTGAACTTCCATTGAGACTGAATGTCATTAGCCTTGAGCAGGTGATCAATCTCAATGTTACCAAACTCAAGCTTAAGGTTGGGCGTGAAGTCATCCTGATATGTCTGCAATAGATTACGCACAGGCTCAAGGCTATCTAGTGATCCATTAACGTAGTCGAACCCTATGTTAGCAAGCTTGTTGCCTAGCACCTGCTGAAATAGTTTAGATAGTACCTCGCTTGCTATCTCCTTGTTCATTGACTCCTCACGAGACACACGCTTGAACAGATCATTGTACACCTGCTTGTTTGCCGTAGTCATTGTACTGTTGTTGGCAAAGAACAAAGCCTCAAGCTCAGAGGTAGTTAAGGTACGATCATACGTAGTCATTGCATAGTCTAGTGTCTGTTTAATCTTACGCACATCCTTACTGAACAACTCATCAGGGCATCGTATACCCTTGTTGTTATCATAGAACTCCTTATTCATTAGAGTTCTTATTAGTGCTAATTCCATCATTTATCTTTTCCTTTCGGCACTACTTTATACATACCCTCTGGAGTTCTATAAGAGGTAAGTATGTCAGTGAATTGTTGTAAGCTCATGAACAACATCTGATAGTCATCCATATGCTCATCAAACTGTCGCATGTAAACTATTCCATTATCAGCAATGACCATCTCAACGTCTTCGAACATACCTTTGTGATCAAGTGTAGTAACTACTGACGCATCTGAGTCAAACTCTACTGTAAACATTATGATTTCTTTCCTCTTACCTTAGATTGCTGACGCTCTTCATCTGACATAGGCCTTATGTAAGGTACTACAAAACCTGTGTTCCACAACTTTGCCTGAGCTATAGCATTTTCTTTATTATAAAAAACTAAGGGGTCATCATTTATGGTGAACATAGGTTTACCTGTATCATACATAAGCTCACCCTCTTCTACTTCAAACATCACTGCCCACATTACTTTTCTCCTGTTACATCTAAACACACAACACCTATACCATTGTGAGTTATCATTACTTCTGCTCTTTCTCTCCTTGCTTCACACTGCTCATAATTATTATATGTAGCTATGTGGTAGTACTCTAAACTCTGCCCACTAATTAACTGTAACCAAACTAAGGCCCACATTTTTGTAACTCCTCTAACTTATTCTCTAAGTCTGTTATCTCTTTAGTCAGTGCAAATAGTTCTTCTTCTTTACGTGCTATCTCACGTTGCAAGTTTTCTATCTCGCCTACCATACTCATTTCTCCAATCTCAATGCAAACCACGACACAGGAAATAGTTCCTTCATGCTGTTACATATTTGATTAGCTACCAGCCTAGTCTCTAACTGTGTATCACCTGCACATCTAAGATTACACATGTCTGCAAAGGCGTCAAGGCTACCTGACCAGTACCACTCAGTCATCATCGACTGTGGTAGTACCATACGTGCTTGCTCTGGTGCTACTCCTGCCGCTATTAGTTTTCTATATGTAGATAGAACGTATTCATCACACTCATATACTTCATCCAGTATGCTAAGATCAGGAACTAAACTGTCTGTATATACACCATACTTTTCAGGCTCTTTCTCAAAGACATCTTTTATATGTTCGTATTCACCATGAGCGTACATCTTATCTAACTCAAGCACTCCATTACTACCTTGCTTCTTATCTTCTGCTCTACCACGCCACTCATTAGGCTCATAGAACTCAGGCTTAGTATCTACATACCTACGGCTGATCTCATTCCAGCGTAAGAACTTATGCTTGACCAACTGCCTAGCTACAAAGATTGGAGCCTTAACGTGGAATGATGCGAAGCAATGACCAAAAGGTGACACGTGTTTATGCTCTGCTAAGTAGTGTATAAGCTTACGATCTTTGTCCTTTAATATGTACTGATCCGTTTCACTATCGTGATCAGCCCAACTGGATTCTTTACCAAAGGATACACGTGCCGCATTAACTACCGACAGGTCATTACCCATGTGATTTAGGTATGTTACTTTAATCATCTGCAATCTCCGTAACTCTAATTTTAATAGGTTTTAACATTTTATACTTAGTGTTTTCTATTTTAGTTGGTGGGCTAGTTGAATGATCAAAGTAATATTTTCTATAGCCTATAATATTAACTCCATCAGGATGCATCTTACGTTTCCATGTTGATCTTCCCCATTTGGTTACAATTAATTTATTTTTACTAATATCTTTAATGGCCCACATTTCTATATCAATCATTAGAACGGCACCTCCCCATTAGCGTCACGTGGATCTACATAGTATCCCTTCACCATATGAGGCGGTACTTCTTTAGTAGGCACAGGGTGTACAGGTGTAAGGCCCATCTCTTTAAGAAAGTCTTTCAAGCTATCCATTAATCATCTCCTTTAATCTGTCTACATCAGAGTCTAACTTATATTTAATATCATCGTCAAGCCTTAAAGCTTGAACTTTTTTTCCTGTCCATGTCTCCACCTCTTGCTTGTATGATAGTGTCTTACTCATAGCATCAGGGTCTAACGCTATGATAACCTTATAGAAATCTCCTATGTGTTCTATCTGCGCTGGGCCTAATGACGTACCAAGTATAGCTAAACCTGTTGTGTTAGGCATGAGTTGAGCTACGACAATGGCACTGATCACATCCTCTACCACTACACATACACCATTAGATAAGCCAAGCAAACGTTTGAACACAGATGCAGTACCAGTGTAGCGAAACCATTTAGGTACAGCACCATCAAGTGCACGCCCTACTGCATCAATCACTACACCCTTATGCTTGATAGGAAAGACTGCACGCCTATCCTTAACGTCATAGAAGATCTCCTCATTAGTCAAACCCCATCGTCCTAAGAACCTATGCAGTAGCTGATGCTCAGGCTTAGGGTTAACCACATACTCAGGGTAAGGCATAGCTTCTATCTCTTTACGTGGCTGTCTATCTAAGCCTTGTATACGCTTACGTATCTCATCAGCTGTCATGCCAGTAGTAACTGCACCACGTATACTACAGTCTAACTTGTAGCAGTTGTACATCACAGCACCACCATCCTTAGTAGCAGTGAAAGTATTCATACCATTACAGACAGGACAATTTATACGGGTTGTCTCACCCTCACTAAGCATAAGATCCTCTACGTATTTCTTAATGTCCATGCTATACCTCTTCTCTTTCTTTATCGTGTATCTCACTGTGACAATTAGCACAAACTAATATACACTTTCTCATCTCTTCCTTTACAGACTTTCTTGAGTAACCGTGCATCTGACTTAGAGTCGACCTTTTAGAATGCATATGATGAAAGTGTAATGCACTTAAACTTTTTTTGTACCTGCAAACTGAACAACCATATATACTTTTATATCTTTTTATAAAAGCCCTGTTTCTTTCAGAATTTTCTTTCCTTTGTTTAGCCTTGACTATCTTTTGTTTCTTTAAAGATTCTGGACTTAGCCATTGTTCCAAAGGAACTGAACGATCTCCTGTAGCTATGGTTGTTCTATAATAGTATTGGATAAAGGAGTAACCATCTTCTCTAAGATCACCGTGTCTTAGAGGTAGACTTAAATAGATTACTTCGTCTTGATTTATAAAAGTCTTTTCATATTTACCATGCCATATATTTTTTGCCATACTTACTTCTTCCTATTTGCTAGAGCATTAGTTGCACCTGTGAGTGTGTTAACTAAGTAAGGCTTAACACTTTGTGGATTACTGTGACCACTGACCTGCATAATACCGAAGGCATCAGCACCACCCTCGACAAGTTGTGTGATACCAGTGCGGCGTAAGTCCATAGCAGTTATCTCTAGAGGTAGGTTTGCAGCAGCCTTAACCTCATTCACTAGCTTATGTATATCTCCACTTGGATACGGCCTGTAGACCCCGTTGTGTGGCTCCACAGAGGGTGCTACGTACTGCTGGAACCCGAAGTCTTCCTGTTGTTTAGTCAACATCTTACATAAGCTATCATCTATAGGTAGCTTTACCTCTGCCCTGCGTTTACTTTGCTCTAACACAAGAGTCCTAGCACCTAAGTCTAGGTTGTCCCACTTAAGGGTACGCATGTCACCTACACGTTGCGCCCACTCATATGCCATATGTAATATTAAGCCTATGCTGCGCCACTTCCATTGGCTGTAAGCTGTATCTAAGAATGTAATAACCTGAGCGTCAGTCCAACGCACCTTACGTATCTTATCTTTAGTACGTTGGACTAATGCTACAGGGTTAGTGACCAAAGCCTCATGTCTGATAGCTGTATTGAGTACAATACTCAGGCAAGTTGTCATGTAGTTAGCTTGTCTCAAGCCTACATCAGTTAGCCATTTGTCATACGCTACGGTTACATGTTTGAATCGTAGGTCACGCAGTTTAATGTTACCTAACTGCTTATCATTTTGTACTTTTGTTTTGCATACACGCAGTAAGTTGTAGTCGTAATCTTTTTTGCTGCGATAAGACAGTGCACGGTACTTAGGTGTACGCACATAGAAGTCACACGCTGCTTCTATAGTATGTGTATCCTTAAGTTCCATGTGTTTCTGTCTCATTTGTCCTTCTCCTTCTTAGGTTTAGGTATGGGGTGGTCAGACCAATCATCACAAGGATCATCGTCTAAGCCACCATTCTTATCGCTACTAGTATAGATCATAGAATACCAAACCCCAATGTTAATATGACTATAGCCATAACTATTTGCATAATAATAATTATTAACATCTCAAAATATTTGATGGCTGAGATCTCCATTAGCTATACGTTTAGTGAAGTCTTCTATGACATCATTGTAGTCAATGACATCCTCACCTATCCATGATGCTTCATCAATAGTAGTAGAGAAATCTACTGAGTTAATAAGTTCCTCAATCACATCTTCAAATTCATTCATCGCTCTTCAATCCTTCTCTTGCCTTTACCATCTTGTTTAGCAGCGTAGTCGCATGGACTAGGTACTGCGTAGTCTCTGATGTAAGATTATCCTCCATATCATATGGATCAAAATAATCACCAAACGCTAAGGTCTTCTTACACTCATCTATGATGAAGTCTACTTGTCCAGCAGACAACACGCCTTCCCAATAATCTGGTCTAGTCATGTGATACTCCCATTCTTTCATTGTGTATGTGTCCATACAGTTCAGGAAATGATATACGTAATCTCCATTCTGCTCTGTCGATACCTTTCATAGTATCTACACCTAGCTCATATGATTCATGACACTCAAAGTCTGCGTCTTGTACAATCTTCATGACAAACTTTAGTGTCTCTATTTGATCGTCCAATAAGAAGTGTGCAGCATTGTTATGCTCTAGCTCACGTGCTTCACGATCAATCTCCCACTGTGGGCGTGTATCCTCTACTACTTTTTTCTTAGTCATGTCTTAGTCCTTTCGTTTATCTTCGCTGTTGATTTAGCAATCCGGCTATCGGATGTGATGATGATAACCTTTCCGTTATCACCATACACTGTGTACTTGCCATTACATTTCTTGATAACCATCACAGCTACCCTGCAAAGTGGCGTACCCTACGAGAGTTAGACCTATTGATAGCCTTCTCTATGTAGATGGTACGTCTACCTAAGTTGTAGATGCTGAAGCAGTCACCATGCTGCACGTTATATCCACGACTGCTGGTTGAACGGTTAGGCTTACGCTTACGGGTCAATCCCTTGAAGCCGAAGAAGTTAAAGCGGAATCCGTTAGTGCCATCATTCAGTGGCTTAGTTGCGATACATGTAAACATATTATTTTCCTTCCAGTTGGGTTCTGATTTCAGTAAGTAAATCAATGAGTTGTTTGTTGTTCTTCATGGTGGTGTTAGGTAACACCTTCTCACACATGGCGAGGATCTTTAGGTTTAGTGCGTTTGTAATCATGTTAGTCCTCCTTCAATTACGAATAGCTTAGATGGTGTTACATCCTTGCGCTTCATTGGTTTAATTAATTGGTGACGAAAGTCATGGTATAGATCACTGTCGTAATCCAATAGCTCTACTGTCGGACCATCCGACACTAGCTCAAAGTTATACGTAGGGTAGGCATCAGTCAATGTACCCATCATTATGTTACCCCCTGCCTCTGACCTACTGTTGGTCAGGCGGCAAGGTACACTAACATCATCTAGGTTTACACATAATTTGTATATCATACTAACTCCTCATCTAATAGTTCATACTGTTGTTTATACTCATCACTAGCATAAGTCAAGTTCAGACCCATGATAGCCTCACGGATGTA
>Ga0208767_1001081_pt1 | contig 21795 bp, 28 predicted proteins | sample VirMetDEL_Mar_21_FD_184514 | JGI IMG/M metagenome (GOLD analysis project Ga0208767, IMG submission 184514) | Aqueous microbial communities from the Delaware River and Bay under freshwater to marine salinity gradient to study organic matter... | ecosystem: Environmental > Aquatic > Marine >... | reverse complement strand
TATTTGACTACTTAGAAGAATACGAAGAATGTACTGGAGAAGAGATAGAGCTTGACGTTATAGCTTTATGTTGCGAGTATATCGAGTATGATAATATAGAAGAGTTTTGGTTAGATTACGACCAAGAGGATTATCCAGACGAAGAGAGCATTATGGATGCTACAAACTATTATGCTTTTGGCGATAAAGGACAATTTATAATACAATCATTTTAATAATATGAAAGAATCAATTTTAAAAGTAATCTCAGCATTTATGCCTATGTCGTTATGGTGCTGGGCAGTAGAAGAGCCAAGAGCAGCAGCAATTTTATTCCTTATTGGATTATTTGCAGCCTTAGAATTAACATATATAAAAACAAGAAAATGAAATTAACAAAAAACGAAATCTGGGAGATACAACACATCCTAAAAAAAGAGAGAGATTTAATGGAACAAAAGTCAAAAGAGTGGTACAATGACAATGAGGACGATAAGTCTATCAGTCTAATGTGCGATAACAAGGCTAATATGATTGATGCTTTAATTAACAAGTTAGACGAGATATTAAAGTATGAATATCTAACAAAGTCTATTGCTAACTTTAACGAATCAGTTAAATCAGATGACAATATTAACGAAGATTACAAAAACCTATTTATATGAAATATACAAAAACAATATCGACAGAGCTTAAAGACATCTTAAAGTCTTGCACAAGCGTAGAGCAGCGTAAATCAGTAGCCAGTAAACACCAAATATCTATACACACTTTAAATAGCGTTATAGAGGGTAAAAGAAAGGTTAATATGAATAATCAAAATTGCGTTACTGACTTAATGCGAATAGCAGTAAATAACGCTAAAGAAATGCACTACTCACTATTAGACTATTATCAAGACCTAAGACAATTATAAAAGAAAAAGCCCTCTGGTCTGGAGGGCTTTATAATAAAAACAATAAAACTATTGTTCACACAAAACAAAGAACAACATTAACGAGAAAAAATTTAACTAAGTAAACATTATTTAAACATTTTAATTATATTTGTAATATGAATTTATACACAAAACTAAACGAGGTCAAAAAAGAGATAGGAGCTATCTCTAAAGACGCAACAAACCCCTTCTTTAAATCTAAGTACTTTGACATTAACTCGCTACTAAAGCACGTTGAGCCATTACTGCAAAAGAATGGGCTACTATTGTTACAACCTATTATCAAGGGAGAAGTATTCTCAGAGGTTATTGATATTGAATCTGGAGAAAGCGTAACCAGTTCAATACCTCTTCCACAAATGGATGACCCACAGAAACTTGGTTCGGCAGTAACTTATTATAGAAGATATACGCTTCAATCATTATTAGGATTACAAGCCGAAGATGATGACGCAAATTCAGCCAGTCAAGCTACAAAAAGTCAAAAACAATGGGTAAATAAAGACGATAAGATATGGAGTGCAGCAGTAGACAAAGGAGTAACCCTTACAGAGCTAAAAAAACACTATTCCATAAGTAGAATTAACGCAGAATTATATCCTATCAAATGAAAGAATTTAAGATAAGAGCTTCTGCTTCTGGTAAATTAATGACAAAGCCTCGTTCTAAGAGTGAGGTTTTGTCTAAAACTACTAAATCATATTTAGAGGAGTGGACTAAAGAACAGATATACGGAGTGCGTAAAAACATCCAATCTAAATATCTAACCAAAGGAAACGAAGTTGAGGATGAAGCTATTAAATACGCTTCTGCTGAGAAGGGTTGGTTATTCGCTGAGAAAAACGAAGAGTATTTTGAGGATGAATATTTTTGTGGTACTCCAGATGTTATACTTGAGGATAGAATTATAGATATTAAATCAAGTTGGGACTGCTTTAGCTTTCCTTTATTCTATAATGGCATACCAAATAAAGACTATTATTACCAGCTTCAGACTTATATGCACCTAACTGGAAAGAAAAAAGCTCAATTAGTCTATGTATTGATGAACACACCAGAAGAGCTAACCTTTGAGGAGAGCCACGACTACTCAGAAATAAGCAGTAAGTATAGAATTAAGACATTTGACATAGAATATGATGAGGAGGTTATGCAAGAGATGCAATTAAAAGTAGAACAATCAAGAGAATATATCAATGGAATTAGTAAAGCATTATAAAACAGAACACCAAGACTACCTATTTATTCGCAATACACTTAAAAAAGGATACACCCACCTAAATACTATCTTAGGGCTATGCAGAAAGGTAGGTATGGTAGAAGCAAATAGAAAAATAACTGACCTTGTTAAGATGGGTCAGATAGAACAAGTGATGGTACAAGATGAATGTGGAGATATTAAATATAAATATTACCCCAAACAAGATAAGCCCTCTTATTATTCTGCTGCTGGTATTGAAAAGCTGGGAGGATGGCAGACGGATAGTGTACTAAAAGGTCGGCTTACATTTGATAAGCTATTAAACTGCATATCTAAATACTACAATATATCTCAAAGAGAGATACAAGGCGTTAAAAGACATAGAGAGAAAGTAATATGTAGGCAAATGTTTTGTTATATTGCCAGAGATAATATGCCTAATAGCTCACTTAAAACTATTGGAGCTGCTTTAGGAGGTCGTGACCATTCGACAGTCATACACTCAATACAAAAAGCTGCTGACTTAATGCAGTACGACAAACAATTTAAAAAAGATTACACCAGATTGAACGAATTTATAAAAACAAACTTATGAACATTAAAAAACAAATCACACAGCTATTGACAGAAAACAAAGAGATGAGAGATAACCCTAAAAAGCTGGTTAGACGAGCATTACAAGACCTTTATGGCACTAATGTATTATTAGCGATGATTATATCAGACCATTACAAAGAGGTAGAATCTATAATGAGATGCAGTAGAAGAGTTCAACAACTTAATGAAGAATTAAGAGGCGAAAAGTGGAGGCATCGTAAAGAGGTTTTAGCTCCTAAAGTTAGACAAGAATTAGGTTACAAATGAAATTAATTTTAATAGTGTTAAATGTTGGTTTATTTCTGACTACTTCCTCAATGGGAGTAGTTAGGAGTATTCCTAAAAACAATTTAATAGACGCTATAATTTACGTTGAAAGCAGAGGAGATACTTTAGCACATAATATTTCAGAAGATGCAGTAGGATGTTTACAAATACGTCCTATAATGCTTCGAGAGGTAAACAGATTACTGGGATTTCAAAAATATAAACTTAACGACAGATGGAACAAAACTAAATCAATAGAAATGTTTAACGTAATAAAAGATAATACCATAAACCCTACCAACGAAAAGTTAGCCAGAAACTGGAATGGAGGTCCAAATGGCTATAAAAAACCAAGCACAATTAAATACTGGAACAAAGTCAAACAACACTTATGAATAAACACATTTTAATATACTTAATGATTACTATTATAGTTCAAATCGTTATAATAACAGATTTGCTTTCTAAACGTGGCAAACTCCAAACAATAGAGGCGATTATCGAACAACCAGAGTTAAGCAATATTGATGGATTGCTCAACGAGATAGATACACTACAACTTAAATCAGATACAATTAAACTATATTATGAAAAAAAGGTTTCTAATTACAATATCCTTCCTCGTTCTATGCGTGTTAAGTTATTCGCAGATAGAATTAACAGATAACAAAGGAGATACCCTTATTTGCATAACCTATTCTCAAATGGATAGAATATATCTGGAGTTAATACAAAAGGATAGTTTATTAGCTCAATCTCAAATAAGCCGTTCTAAGGAGTTTAAATATATCCAGCTAATAGATAGCACTAAAAAAGATATAAACTCGCTTAAAACGTATATAAATGCCATTGAGGAGGATAATAACGACTTATTGACCATATCAAAAATACAAGAGCATAAAATGAAACGCAATAGAAAGATAGGTTTAGTTATGGTCGGAATAATAGTTTTACAAGCGTTGTTATGAATAAACAAATAGCGATAGAATTAAAAGAACAAGCTCAGATAATTGCAAAAAGATTCTCTAACCATAACAGAGAGGGAAATTATAATAACGAAACATTTGCAATAGACGAAATTATACCAATGTCAGACCATACCGCCTCAGTAGTATTTAAGAAAGATACTGGTAAATTAGCAGCAGCTTTTTTTTATTATATTCCTAAAGGTTATTCTAAGGGCTGGAGGTATTTTTTTCCTACTGATTCGCATATAAATGGTTTATCATCTTTCCACTTCTTTAAACTTGAAGTAGAACGTAAAAATTATGACAAAAACTTTTAAAGCTCTAATTTTATAGCTTTATCAATATCTAAAAAAGCTATTTTCTTTAATACGTTTTTATTATTTGCAAATTGGGTAGTAGCTCTTAGGCTCTTAAATATCCATTCTGGCTCAATTTCTAATAAGTCAAATGAGTATATCCCCTCTGGAGTAGAGTTAATGTACATAGGTACGTCTAAATGCTTTCCAGCTTCAAATATCATAGCATCATATTTACTTTTTTCAAGCAGTAAACTATCATAATGCTTCCTTCTACATTTAAGTTCTATTCTATGTCTAAATTTTGGAGAGTAGCAATCCCAACGGCTCATTTGATTCTTTGCCTTAACTAAGTCAAAGTACACATATTCCTTTAACCAGTCAAATAATTGCTCCTCATTCCACATTACCAGCTTCTGTACTCGCCTATATCGTAATGAGTAAAGGTTGGGTATCTACCTAAGCCCCCCTCTTTAATCTTTCCGTCTTTTTGTAGTTGCTCTACTGCATCTTGCACAACTCTTGGAGTTATATTCATTCTAAAGTCAGCAGCACTTGCAGTTAAGTGTTGGCTATTTTTAGCTCCTCCTACTGATTTGTTATATGCTGGTGTTCTATAACCACTATTTATCTTGATAGCGAAAGTACCAAAATGCTCTCTAATAACCTCCAAGTTATCCATTAGCTCTTGTACGTTGTCGTAAAATTCCTCTGGGACTGGTGTACCATCTTTACAAGCAAACTCCTCTAATTTGAAATGTTTACTGCTTGGAATCTTTACGCTTTTTTGCTTACTATTTTTTTTCATAATTTATCGTAATTGTGAATATCAAGAAATACAAAGTAAAGGTATTATAACTAAAATCCTCATCAGCACCTACATACTCCCATCCTAAAGCGAATCTATCGTGTGGATAATGTCCTACTATGTATATCTCGTAATTCAATTATAGTTGTTTTTTAACTTTTTTCAGATTGTTGATAATTTCCAGAATCTTAGCTATCATAGAATAGCCCTTAACTGCTTCAAAACTTTCATCTATTGATTTTGCTTCATTAATTATTAGCGTTAATGCAATAACCTTAGTCGCCATAAACTCCACATCAACTACATTAGAAACAAGCGAGTTAATTATAAACACGTCTGAGCCATAAATCATCATAACTGCTCCGACATACGACAATAGTTTTGGCACTAATCCAGTCCTAAATGCCTTGCTTGATAATTTTTCTCCTAAGTTCTTAGCTTTCCATACACCAAAGCCAGTATCTAAAATGGTAGATAATGCTACAAGTAAAATTATGCCCTTTATTGGAGCAAAGAATAATAATATCGAGTACAATATGCTACTAAAATATATCTTCATCTTTACAATATGGACTTTCTGGGTTTACCTCGCAGAATGTCTTTAAATAAAGTTCGCTGCATCCAGCAAAAATATGCACTCCGTCTGGGTTAGGATATACTTCAAACTCGTTTAATCTCAGTAAATCTTCGTTTAGTAATATATCAACTGCATAGTGTGTACTAAGGTCAGTACATTCTCCCTCTTCGTTATAGTCAAAACAAATATGTCCTATTTCGTGGATTGCCTCAATCTCTGGTATTAATGCTCCCTCTACATAAAGAGTATCTCTTATAAGCTCCCAATCGTCTTTAGTATCAAATTCGTATTTTCTAAAAATCATATCGTTGTTAATGTTTCAAGTTCTGTGTCGGTTAATGCTTCGTTGAAATATATTAGTTGCTTACATTTGCCGTAAAAAAATTGTGAAATTGCATTCGGTGCAGACAAATTTAATCTATCTAATCCGTTTGGAGTTATGCCACTTGTATCAGTCAATACTTCTACACCATTAACCCATAAAGCAAAATCATTTTCTTTATATTTAAAAGCTATTTTATTGAATGAGTTAGGATTTGTTACACCAGTATAGTTAAAAATAACTTGATAGCTTCCACCACTTCGAACATTTACATCAAGTCTGTTATTTGTATTGTAACCTATCTGTATTCTATTACTATTTCCTCCGTCTGACAAATTAATAACTTTTTCACCTACACTTGTAAATACTGCCACCTCTACAAATAAAACACCCTCTGCATCGTTAAAAATGGTTGCATCTCCACCATCATTGCAAACATCTCCCAATCTCGTCACACTCGTTCCACTTGTTGGTATGTATGAAGTTGGATAGCTGCCTTGTTCAAGTTGAGCACCCCAAGCATATAATCCACTTACTCCATCCCCTTGTGTGTTGCCAGTTTTAGTATAAATGTATGGATACAATGTTGTCGATGTTGCAGACGTATGATAAGATATGCAACGATACCACCCATTTCCATAGCCAACCATTTCACCATTTGCACCTCCATCGTGTGTGCCATCAGTTAAATCAAAATTAACAAAAGTTGGACCTCCTCCGTTTAATAATCGTAACGATAAAGTGGTAATTTCTCCAGCTTTTGCAAATACACTATAAACGTATGGTTGACCAACGACACCTCCATATGTTGTTTGTCTTATATAATGTTGACCAAAAGTATTTGCACTTATTAGTTTTTGACCATCAGTTAAACCACTCGGCGAAACGATAGGAGTTCCAGTTGTTAAAACATTAACTTTTTGCCATTGAGTTTGAGTATAGTCAGAATCATATAAAATAGTATTCGTCCTCTGTGGTTCAAGTAATAAAGTTGGGCAGTTGTCGTTTAAATAATCTAATCTCGGAATGTCAAGTCTGTCCGTTGTTTTTATATAGGGCTTTGTGGTATCTCCATAATTCAACATTGCACCCCAAACAAAATAGTTTCCACTTGTTGTATGAGTTGAATAAGTATCGTCTGGGTATGCTTGAATTTGAAAAGGTCTAATCGTGGCTATGTAACTTACACTAATTCTATACCAATCATTCCCAACATCTTCAATACTACTTGAATATGGACTACTTATTGTCCCCAAATTTAAGTCTATTTGCGAGTTTGCAAATTTAAAGTAAGCAAAAGTTCCAGCTTTTAAATAAACAGACGTTCTATATACAGCACTTGTAACATTCTTGTATATTCGACCACTATTTGTGACATCAATTTGAGTTGCAGTATTGTTGCCAATAGGCGACACATTATTTGTACTCGCTATGGTTATTCCACTATCCTTGACATAACTTATATTAGTAAAATCCTCAGAATATGTATTTAAATTCCAAGATACTTCCTCAATATATCCATCAGCGTTTACCCTTGTTCCAGTCGAAGCCCTTGTGAACGTAAAATCTCCAGCAGCCGTATTCGGTACTTCGGAATAGAGTTTATCTTCTCCGTACCCACTCGGTATTTGTACTAAACTTGCTTTTGATATTACGCTCATACTGGTATTTTACATCTTGCGTATCCATAAGCACTCGACAACGATACGCTAATCGCTGCTCCAGCATATAAACTATCAAATCTTTCGGCAAAAGGTTGTATACTCCAGTTCTTATTCAGTACCAAAGCAATGTCTTTGTCTGAGTAGCTACCCTTGTTGTAACTCTCGAATATAGACATTATATCAAGAGCGATTAGGCAACACTCATTTTGCACACTAACCTCGTTAGATTCTGTGTTTATCTCAGTAACATTATCGCATAAGAAAATATCAAGCGAGTAGTCTATTCCGTTAAACCCATTAGGAGTAATATTGACAACATCGTATATAAGGTAGCTTCCAGTAACATCTTTTGTTAAATCTACGTCCCAGATATTACCCTTTAGGATAGTATTTATTTGAGGATGTTCTGCCTTTATCCCCTCCATTATTGTCCTTATGTTTTTTATAGTTAAACTTTTCGACATATTTCTCTAATTTCTCTTCCTTGTTTACAGTATAAATTGGCTTCTCCATTTAGTATCGTGTTCTGGGTGTACTATATCTAATCCACTTGGAGGAGTTTTAAATAATGGATAGCTATCCTCATTCTCCTTCAAATATAACTGCAATTTTCGTCTATAAAAATCTGCATTGTCCTTATATATGCTTTTAGCTACTACTAATTCTCCTTCGCTTAGAGGAGTAAAGTTATCTCCAGACTTAGTACCAGCTCCTTTATTGCGTAGTTTGTATGTACCTATACGAGTGTATTTGTGGCATACCTCCCATTTTAATGCATCTCGCATATACTCCTTAATTAATGTTTCATTTAAAGAAGTAACTGTATTTGTTTTAATTTGGTTTAATATTTCATCAAATAATGCACTACCTAAAATTGGTCGTATAAAAGTATTTTGAATACTATCAATTAACGGCTTTAAATATCCGTCATCTATATTATAATGCAGTACACTATTTTCTTTAACAAATGCTGGGCTAACTATTAAAATCATCTTTTTCTAACTATTAATTGTTTCCATATATGTCGGCAATAAGGTACTGAGGTAGTTGTATCTGGTCGTCTATACCAACCACCACGAGCCAACCAAACATTAGTAACATCTGCTATGCCACTCGATTTCATACCATTATCTAACACAGTCTGTATTTCTTGCTTTGACCATAATCTACCCATTGCCATCATATCTTTACAAAAATCTCTCGACTTTCCCCCCTCTGATAAAGCTGGTGCATCTGGTCTAAGCTCATATCTATACTTTACTTCTCTCTCTGGCAATACTATTGCATCTGCTATTCTTGCTCCTACATCTGTTAATCCTAAAGCACTACCCTCTATGGTAATTAATTCAGCAGTTTTAAGCACATTTATAGCCCCTATAAGCTCCTCAAATTCTAATCCTAACAAAGTAGCTAACTCAACTGATGTTAATAAAGGATTGTTCTTTAAAGCGTTTAATACTTCTTGTGTTGTTTCTTGCTCCTCCGTTGCAAATTCAATAGGACTTCCATCTGTATCAAAATTAATATTGAAGCTATCTATTACCTCGTAATCTTTCTCCAATACTCCTATATTTTTGAATAAGTGGCTTATATTTTCGTCTTTAGAAAAGCTACTACAAGAACACATCTTAGCAGCATCTATCTGTTTTAGCTTTCTCTTAGCCCAATCTACACCTTCATCGCCTCCCCAAGCCAACCACATTAAACGACCACACCCATCTCCAAGTTTTTTCTTAGAGTTTTTTCTGTGTCGTTCAAAAGCTGCCATACGAGCTATCGTATCTCGGCTTATATTATCTCCCTTCGCAAGTTGATTAGCTCTTTTTTTTCCTACTGGAGTACCACAACTTCCCCAGCCGTTTTTTTCTGCCCAATTTAGAGCAGTCTGTGCGTTTCTACTCGCTGCTTTAGGATAATCGTTATAGGTATCAAATTTAGTTATATGGTTAAACCCCTCTAAAGTTATCCCCACTCTATTTAAAAAATCTTCCTTATCATATACAACACCTTCCTCGTCAAAGTCTCTTAAAGTGTCTAAAACCATCTTTTTACGGTTTTCTAAATCCTCTACTTTTAGCAATAGTTCGATTATACCGTCTACCATCTCTTTGTCATTCTCTTGAAAATCTGACATTTTAGTTTCTCCGTGTACATCCTCCCAATAAGTATGACATATTGCTGAGGCTTGGTCTTGCTCATAGCCCTCTTCGCCTACGAGTTTAGAAATACATCTACCCATAAAAGGGTCGTGTTCCTCTCCAGCTTTTGGCTTTACAAAATTACTTTCTACTGGCTCTTCGATAGCCTCTTTAAGCTCTAATCCAGTTTGGTCAGTAATAAGCTCTCTAATTTCCTCTCTATCAAGGTTAGCTAAGATAATATCACTTGTTAAATCAATAACATCAATAGGTTTAAGTGGTATAATCTCAATATCTGTTCTTTGTATCTCGTAAAAAGCTAATTTTTTGATAGTTCTAAGGAGCGTATTTTGACGTTCAGCGATATAAGTATTAGTAAATATCTCATATGCTAAGTCAAGCTCGTTTCTTGCACCTAATTGCCCCTCTTCTTTTACACCAAATAAGATAGGGTTAGTAACTCTATGCCCAATAAAAATAGATTCTTTAACACGCTTAGACATCTCTATATATCTTTCGTGTAAATCGTTACCATTAAGGCTCGTAATCTCGCTACTATTGTCTTTAGCTGGGCTAAATAAGTGTACTATTTTAGTGCCAGTAGCCTTACCAAATTTCTCTTGAAATGCTTTCTCGAATTTTTCTGCCTCCTCTTTGGTTTCTGGTACTCCGTTATTATGTTGTATTAACGTTCCACCTACAAAGCCATTCTCTACCTCATTAAGCCAATAATCTCCAATTTGAACATCCGTTTTAATCTCAGCTAATGAACCTACATAAACTGGTAAAGGGTAGTATTTAAGGTTAGGTCTATAATCAACGTGGTAAATAACCCCTCTTTTTTGCTCTGCATCTCTTGGATTATATCTCTCTAAATACTGAATACTTGGTTTTGAGTTCTTTAAACCCTTATCAGTAATCCAATCATCAGCATATTGTATACTGCCGTCTAATCCTAACCTAATATTAGCAAAATCTATATGATGATACTGGTTACCCACCTTAGTTCTAATTACCTCAATAGCATAGCCATTAAATATCTCATAATCTAATGACAAACTCTTCATTAAAGAAGTCCAATCTTGGTCTATATTAGCTTGGCTTAACCATTTCTTAGTCTCTAAATCCTCTCCCTCTAATCCATTACCAACAGTATAGCCTACTTTACCATTAATAATAGCGTTATGAGTGCTACTATCATTATATAGGTCTATTAGCTCGTAAGGGTACATATTATCTGCCCCAAACCAAACTATATTTTTATTTTTTTTCTCTAAGAATTTAGGCACTTCTTGTGAAGCAAATTCCGTTACTATTGGAAACTTATTCATATATGTAAGTATTTTGTTCGTCTGTGTACGAATATACGACTTCTTGTGGTTGTTTCAATCTTAATATGCCTCTGTGAATTTCAATCCCCTCAGTTCCTCCCAGCGTAGTGGCGTTTATTATCTTATACGGATAATCTCCGTTGTTAGGTAGTTCTATTGTAGCGTTTGTGAGGTCTTGTGTGCCTTCTATTAATTCAAATGCTACATACCTATCATTTACTCCTTCTGGAGCTGCTAAAGTAACATTAACTTCGTACTCAGCACTTTCAATGGTCATAGTGTAGTAAGTATTCTCAACTTCGTTAGAGATGTTACAATAAATATAATTTGTGGTATCCTTATTAATTATGTCCATTTTGATATTTTAAAAAAAGCCCACCACCTATTAAGTAGTGGGCTATTGTGTTTTTTAGAGTTGTCTATCTCTTATGGTAAAGGTAAAGTTACCGTTACTATTGGCATAGGCTCTGGCTCTTGTGCTTGGAAAGAAAGGCTATAACCATTTCTATCTCCTAAAGCAGTTCCAGTTCCATTGTCGCCAGAAACCAACCTCACTCCGTTAGTTTCTCCCATTAGCCAGTAAGTACCATTATTATCTTTAATAATTATACTCATCTTAGCTCTTGCTAACATTTTAACCTCATTACGCTTTGCTTTCTCCATTTTGTTGAGAACATAAGTCGCAGTTTGGTCAAAAAAGCTACTTCCATTTGCATCGTTCACAGTCGGATTATCATTCATTACAGAAGCAGCACCTTGAGCATTAGTACACTCAAACTTATAATAAATAAGTCCAGTACCACTTAATGCAGTTACTTCTCCACTTCCATCGTTAGTAGCAGCAAAATCTGTAGGCATATTTGCTATCCAGAACTCGGCTACTCCACCGATTGAGTCATTGCATCCTACTGCGAAACCAGTTGTTAAATTACACGCCATAATCTTTATTCTATTTTAAAGGGTTAGACTAATGTAAATTCAACTATCTCATCTGGGTATGCTACTTGTAATCCTCTCTTAAATTTAACTCGGTAATATACCTTATCGTCTTTCTTGTCGTACCACATATCAAACTCTTCGTCATCTCCTTGTAAGTCGAATCCTAAGAAAAAGTTATCTTTAGTACCCAAGAACATTCTGTTAGTTCCGTCTAATCCAGCAACACCTACTAAAGTTACATTTTTACCAGCGATTGAAGTCTCGTAATTAGCCCAATCAGTAGCATTAATGTGGTATAGGTTTTTAGCGTTTAAAGTATCTACGTATTTGTCAAAAGTATCTTGACCTACGAATAATACTTGATTAGCAGCAGACTTAACTTTTGCTGGTCGTGCATTACAAATATCAGTAATCAATCCATCAATGTTACCAGAAGCACCAGAAGTGATTGCAGTAGCAGAAGAGGTGTTACCATCTACGGCAGTAGTAGCAGCGTCAATAGTTTTAATTAAACCATCATATCTGTTAATATAAACATTAGCAGAAGCAGTATCTCCTTGCCAGTCAGCAACCTCGTTATGCTCCATAATTGTTTTAATTACAGATTCAGCAACCTCAGCTTCGAAAGCCATCTCTTCAGTCTCTCCATTTCCAGCTCTAAGCAAGATTTGAGTGTACTTAGGGATAAGGTCTTTCATACAAAAACCAGAGAAGTAAGTAATTTGTCCTACTGTAAGGTTTCTGTCTGAGAAAGTTACATCACCAGAAGCACTTACTGCACAAGATGAACCATCTTGAGGAAAAGCAGTTACTGCCAATAGATGCAAAGCATCAGTTTTCTTTACCCCAGATTGCAGCGTGAAGTAGTCGCTGGACGTTTTCTCAAAGTATAGTCTTGAGATAAGGTCTGTCGATTGTTCGTTAACGTAATTAGTTAAACTTGATACATCAAAACTCATAATATATTATTCTATTTATTTATTTGCTCTTATAATAGCACCCATTTGAGCAGCTCTCTCAGCTCTTGTAAGTGCTTTAAATTCTTGTGGCTTAGAAGATGTTGACGGCTCAGCCTTAACAATTTCCTCTAATTCCTCTCCGACTTTGTTGAGTGTCGCAGAAAACTCATTTTTTAACTCGTCTTTAGCATTCTTAACCTCAGCCAATTCAGCTTTAAGGGTTTCATTCTCAGACTTAACAAGTTCCAAAGAAGCAGTAAAAGCCTCAGCATATTTTGCCATTGCTTTTTCAATTAATGCGTTTAACTCCTCAGAAGTAAACTCATTGTCGTACATTTCATCTTCCTCTTCTTTTTCTTGTCCAGCAGCAGCCTCAATATTAACTACTAATCCTCCAGCAGTTTCAATTAAAGTACCATCTGATAATTCGTGAATACCATCTGGAGCAGCAACTTCGCCCTCTGGCATAACTACTACTAAAGCAGTTCCGTCAGCTAATTCGCCTTCCCATTTAACAATAGTCCCATCTACTAAAGTAGCCTCTCCGAAGTTTACCTCCGTAGCTTCCTCAGTATCTGAAAATACAGATTTTAAAGTGCTTATAACACTCTCTAAGTTTAATTTATTCATCTTTTTAAATTTATACGGCTCTAAGTCAAATACACCCTCGACACTAAACCCTTTTAAAATACCTTCCTCTTTAACCTTTGCCCAAGCCTCGTCATTCTCTACTTTAGCAGCGATAAACCAAGTTCCGTCTGCTACATTCTCAAAACCAGAGGGAGCTGAAATGCCTAACTCTGCATCAGTTATAAAGGATTGATAGATATATACTCCATCAAGTATCTTAAAAGCGTTATGCTCTTCGTTAAATACGTTGTGCTTATTCTCTTTGAATAGCTTTTGTACAAGTGCTTTGATTGTTTCTTTTTTGAAGATAGCGTAATATTCGCCTCTCTCATCTCTACGATAAATAGGTAGGTCTGGAATCATAGCAGCTCCCATCACAATACGCTTATCTTCGTTAATTACCTCAAATTTATGTGGGGCAAATGCTTGATAGTTTAGACCTATTGCTGGTCTGTCTACTAAAGCTATCGCTTGAAGTCCCTCGACCTCGTCAGTAAGTTTAAATTCGATAAAAGGTAAGTCCATCTACCTATATATACCCTATAAGCTAAAAATAGGAAATTGCAGTATATAGTCTTTTTTATATATAGTCCATTATTTGTCCAAAAAAAAACCCTCACATTTTTGTAAGGGCTTTGTTTGTTTTAGGTTTTAATTATTTGTTTTTTTTATTGCACCACAGTAGCTCTACTATAAACCCCATCCACATTACGAGATACGTTGCGTATATCTGTTTCGGTTACAATTACTTTTGTAGTCGGTATCTCAGTTTCAACTATTGGGCTTGTAAACCCTCTGGGCTGAGTTCCTACATTTCCATTCCCTCCTAAAGCTGGAGGAGATGGAGTAGTTGGCTTAGTGGCTGATGGACTTTTAAATTGAGTTTTAGATATTGTAGCTATCTGAGCTGCACCAGTAGCAGCAACTATCCCAGCCTTAACAAAGTTAGCACCAGTCAAAGCATCTTGAGGTACGGCTAATTGAGCTACTATACCTTGAGCAGTAGAAATAACTGCTTGACCTATACTGATAGCCTTGTTAATTTTAAATGCTCTCTTTTGGCTCTCCTCATCATCTTTAGCAAATGCAGTAGTAAGAGCAGATAATGACCCTAAAACCTCTCCAGCTAATTGTAAACGAGCTTGTAAGTTTTCAGCTTTACTTGCTGCCTCTTCATTATCAATCTTTATAGATTCAGCTTTAAATTGGTTCTCTAAGTCTATTCGTTGCTCTTCTGTTAAGGTTTTGTCCTCTAATAATAATGCTTCTCTTCTTTTAAGCTCTTCTCTTCTTAGCTCAAAATCCTCCTCATCTTTCTCTTGCTCGTATTGTAATTCAGCTAATTTTTTCTCTTGCTTCTCAAGTGCTGCATCTGCATCCTCTTTATTAAATTTATCTTGTATCTCTTTTAGTCTGGTTTCTTGAGCAACCTTTAAATCAGCAGTATCTTTACCATACTTATCAGCTTGTTTTATTAGCTCGTCATATTTCTCTTTTTCGGCTCTTATCTCCTCTTTCCTCTTATCCTCTATGCTAACTATTTCAGCTTGTCTAATCGCTTCTAAAGCATCTGCTTTCTCTTTAGCTGCTGCCTTAGCCTCGTTATCAGCTTTTGTCTGTTCAGCTCTTTGTTGAGCAGATATAGTGTTAAGCTCTCTTTGTAGTTGTCTTGCTACATTTGCTCGTCTTGCTATTTGGTTATTAACTGCTGCTATTGCTGCTGCCTCTTTGTCCTTATTAGCTTTATCTGTTCTGCTAAAAGTATTCTCTAATATTTGAGCATTTTTACGAAGTTCTAAAGCCTCAGTTTCTTTATCTAATAGGGTATCCTCTAACTCTTGAGCTTCAAGTAAAGCCTTTCTACGTTCTGCTGCTGAAAATTCCTCCTCTTTTCTTGCTTTTAATCTAAGTTGTGCTATCTTACTTTGTAGGTTACTTCTTTCTACGACTAATTTCCTTTCTATTATATCAGCCTTTGCCCTCATATCGGCAACTTGACCAGCTAATTTAGCTTCCTTTTGTTGCTCTTCTATAAATTCTTTAGTTGCCTCAGTAGCTCCAGTAACTGCATTTTTTACAGAATCTATTGGGTTTTTAATAAACTTAATTACTGAATTACCAAAACTTTTGACTGCTGCGAGTGGATTTGTAAAGGTTTCTATTATAGCCTCGCCTAAATCAGCTAATATATCTACAACATTACCAGTAACAGCCCCAATCATACCCATCAATTTGGCAAATTTATTTTGCCCCTCCTCACTTGTTGTAAAGGCTTTCTGTAACGATACGAGTAAAAGCACTAAAGCACCTATCCCAGTCGCTATAATAGCACCTCTAAGCGTTTTAAAGGACTTAACCACCCCACCAATAACCCCACGCAAAGCAGTAAACCTACCTCCAAGCCCACCAGTAACCCCAGACATATCATTTAATGTACCTCCTAAAGTTCCAGCAGCATCTTTTGTGCCTTTTAGATTTTTTTCTAATTTCTTAGTAGTTCCTCCTAATGTCTTAGTAGCGTCACTATATTTTTTTACTACTTGCGTTGCCTTTGTTTCAGTATTTTTTAATTCTTTTATTGATAACCTCTGGTCTTTTATAGCAGCAGTTAATCTACCTCTTTGGTCTTTCAGTTGTTTTTGTCTTGTAAGGTCTGTTTTAGAGGTCTTAGATTGTATTGATTCTAATTTTAAAAGCTCTCTTTCAAATTCTATTAATATATCTTTTTGCTCTTGTATTGTACCCCCTAAAAGCTCTAATTGCTTATTGAGTTCTCCCAGAGTTATCTCCCCACTTTTGAGTTTAATCTCTAAGTCTAAAGCTATTTTTTTATCTACTGGCATTATAATTTAATTATTCTATATACTAAGTTTATTATTAATTGAGTTCCAGCATCAAAAGTCATCGCTGAATTAGTCGTTATTTTAAGCCCACTACCAAAGTGTATAGGGGTTGTGTTATGAGGTATTATAGTTAATAGGTCTGTATTGTTATCTGTATTAAAAAATGCACTCGGAATCTCTGCTAATAAGTGTAGCGAAGCATCATCTTCTACTATATCTATTTTATGCGTTCCTCCACTTGGAGCGTTGCCTATTAACCTAACATATCCTCTCGTAACTTCGTAAAATTCATCATCTGGCAAAGGAGGTAATACTGGGACTTCTAATTCAAGGTTAATTAGCATATCATAATTTAATACTATGCTTACAAGTTTCTCTGCAAATAATCCATTTATATAAGCCTCATTGGGTCTATTAGTTTCCACATAGGGGCTATTAATCATTGTAACATTATCAGCAAATGCCTTGCTATTATCACTACCTACTATTAAGCTATTTTTACATTCAATACCTTGCTCTATAAAGTCACTTGCAACTATTGAACGAGTACCACCTTTTATATTATCTCCAAATTGTAGTCTATCTTGTGTCTTTCCGTTATTGTTATTAGGGAATACAAGAGCATCGCCTATTGGTACTGGTGTATCGTCTGCAAAATCGTCTATACCTCCTCTTACTGGCTTTATCTCTGGAATGAATATATCTTTTGGCTCTACCTTTAAGAACATACATTTAGTAGTATCTTCTGACATTGCGTCAAAATCCTCAACTTTTAATAACCTCCAATAAGTACCATCTATGTAGTAATTCTTTCTAAAGTCAAGTTCTTGGTAATCGTATGGTCTTAATGCTAAGTTACATTCGAGTATCTTGCTATTCTTGTCAGTAATCTCTTCTATATATTTTTTCCAATATATATTGTAACAATTATTGTTGCTATAAGACAAAGTAAATTTATTTCCGTAACTGAAATCATAATATAATTGTTTAGGTACAAACCAGTTTAAATCAAATGTAGGGTTATAAGGATTATCTAAATGCCCAGCATAAGGATATTGAGTATATCCACTACCAAAAGGGTCTATGTACCAAGTTTTTTGAGTATTTAAAAGACCTCCCCAATACAATAGACGTATCTTAGCAGTAGCTTGTGCTGGATTATTGTCCTTATCTACAAATCTCATAGAAGATAGCACTCTGTCATTTACTCCAGAAAATGTTTCTAATGGAGTAGGGGCAAATATCGTTGTAATAGTTTTGTCTGCATTTAAAAAGTCGTTCTGTACATCTAAGGTTAGCTGACCATAAACCTCGTCATTAACCTTATTATAAGTATCATTTAGATTATCTTTGTCTAATTGGTCTTTAAATATAAACCTACCAGCATCTAAAGCACCTAAAGGCATTATTTTATAGTCCTTAGACCTATCCACTAAATGCTCTAAATTAACCCTTTCATCCGTTAAAAATCCGTCTCTTGTTTCTATTATTAATTTGTTTTTGTCTATTGGGTCGTAATCAATATATAAATTAAATCGCTTAATGACGCTACTGAGTAAATCAGATTGCTTAATTTCTTTAGGTACTACTAAGCGAGTATCTATTGTGTCGCCTACTTTTATTTCTGTCTCAAGTAAATTACTGCCAAAGGTAGAATCTGGCTTTAATATAAATTCAAAATCATATGAGTTTGGTTTGTCGGTATAATATACATTCGTTCCAGAAATACTTAAAGAGTTATAAATTACTGAGCCGACAGATAAATAATATTCTCTTCCAGCAATAACATCTATTTGACCAGTAGCGAAAGAGGAAGTATTATTAGGTATTATTGTAGTCGCTGGAGCATTTTGTAGAGGATTAGCTATCGCATTATCTGTAAAATAAAGATTGATTTTTTCTTTAACAGAATAATTTGAGCCATTTTTTTCTACTAAATACAATTCTACCCAAGCAGATTGTATATCAGCATTCATCCAATAAGTAGTTAAATCAAAACTTTCGTTATACTCAATGTCAAAGTTGATAATACCTTGAAATGACATCTTATTATTTTCAGTAGAAATATACTTACCAGTTGTACTACTATACTCATTTGTACAAGTATTGTAAAAGTCATCAGAAAAACCAAACTCAGCTTCAGCACAACTTAAAGCCTCTACTATTCCACCATCTGCAATTACTCTGCTTTCGTATGCAAAAAGGCTACTATCATCATTAAAAACAAGTAAACTATTAATGCTATTTGCTGGATTGCTGAAGCTCTGACAATCTACTATTTGATTGCTTGTTCTTTTTACATTAAACTCTCTGCATAGTATAGCCGAATTATCTAAGAGTATTTGCCCACTACCATACGGAATAATTAGACGCTTAAATAAATCACTATTTAGGAATGTACTATCGTAAGTATATTCAGCCTCTGTTAGAATCGTGTCAATATATTGTTTAAGATATATAGAGGGTTTAAAATCTTTTGTTGTCCATATGTCATATCTTGACCTCCCACCTATATCAATCATTGGATAGACATATCCTTGCCCTATTGTAGCTGACCAGCTATTAACTATATTAGCCTCTGTCCAAGTGTGGTTTAAGCTGGTAAGGTCTAAGTCTTGTAAGTATTTATCTCGTATTTTCTCGAATAAATCTCCAATCTTTCCAGTCGCTTGTATCTCGTAATTAATTAATCCATCTACATTACTAATCGCTTTTAGCTGACAATAGCCGTCTATGGCAGTTATTCCGTCTTGTATTATTTGGTAGCTTGTTTTAAGATTAGGGTTAAATGTCTGGAGGTCTATATTAACGTCAAATGCGTGTTCAAATATTTGGTTAACAATTCTGTTCTCTGGAATAGTAATAGTCTTAGAGAAGTCCGTTAAACGCTTCTGTGGATTATTGACATCGTATGCCTCTTTAGTCAAAGGTATTGCACCTTCGTTATGTGGTATAGAATACCCAGCTATTATATGCTCTATTACCATTGTCGCTTATCGCTATTATCAATCTCCATACTAACCTCCATACTATACACTTGACCATTCTCACTCTTAGCGTGTTCAAAAGTATTGCCAGTTACATTAACCGAAACAAAATTAGCGTCATTTTTCCAGTAAACCTCTGGAGATGAAAACAAGTCCTCTAAGCCCTCAACTTCAAAATCTTTTAGCAATCTACTATTAAGTCTGTAATTGTCTCTTAAAGAGGTGTGGAATGCTCTCTTACGTTGTGCATAGGTATTATGAGTTATGCTACTTGTTCCTATTGAACGAGTGTTGTACTTAGCAAAGTTCTTATTTATGCTTGTTGCTTGATTTGATTTGCCAGTAAAAGTATAGCTATCATATCCTCCCTTTCTGTTTAACCAATGTAGCTCGTAGTCTGTGTAAGTATTTTCGCACCTATCAATTTCAAACATTATTGTATTTGTAGCCCAAAAGTCATTAGTAACGTCTAAAATTCTAAGAGCATAATATTTAGAATCTGTTGTATTTGGTGTAACACTCCAGCTATGAGAATCTAATTCAGCTAAACCTATATCAAGAGTATATAAGCTCTCTGTATTGGGTATAGATAATGTAGAAGTAGTCAAAGCAGTAAAGGTAGAATCAAGGGTCTTTAGATGGATTTGGTATGTGCTTGAATTGTTTGGCTTCATAATCCAAGAGGTTTGATATTTCTGAGTAGGCATAACCCTTACAAAATTATTACTACTGCTAAAATTAAACCACTCGTCTTGCTGCTCAAACCCATTTAAAAATTCGCCATCATTATTAGCAATAGAATCCTCTACTTTCCATTTCTCGTATTTTTTATAACCCTCAGATAAATCAGCCCATTCAATATACTTGGGAGATGAGTTCCAACTTGTAAAAGTATTGCCACTTACTGCACTACCTTGTAAAGCACCACTATAATACTCTTGAAATGCTATTTTAAAGTCTTTTAAGGCACTTTGAGAAACCCCAATAGTATCTCCAGCCAATACAGAATAATCACTCGTTACAAACGATTGTATAATATTTTGAATATCCGTTACAACTTGTGTAGCTGAGGGGATAGTATTTAACTGCAAAGTAGCTATCTTAGTATTTGCTCCAGTTGGGTCAGTAAATAGACTTGCTATAACTTTGAATCCACTCTGAGCAGTTTCTGTGCTGCTAACTAAATACTCAATAGGAGCAAAGCTTGGCTCTGGTATATTGGTTGTCGGTTGGTCTTGAATTGTAAGTGCCATCTATTTATATATACAAAAATAGACAGATAAATTTAGGGTCATAAAAAAACCCCCATCTCTGGAGGTTTAATTGTTTTAGGTTTTGGGTTTATTTATTGTTAGTGTTTTGAAATTGATTGAGGTCTTGTAGCAAAAGTATCTTCAAACCAATTAAATACTGCTTGTACTGAATAAAAGTCTAAAAAAAATTCCTCTTTTTTAATTTCTCCTAATCTGTTTTTGAATGTAATTGTAAATGTATTCATTTTGTTATTGTTTTTAAAAACCCCTCACCATATGATGAAGGGTTTGTATTTGTTATTTTATAAAGACATTATTACCTCAGCAATTTTAGATACTCCAGTATAGTACTTAGATGCATACTCGTAATGTTCGTTAGTGTACTTTGAAGCATTTTCTAAGTTGTGTCCCCATTTAACAAGCTTGTTAATTACTTTTGTTTTTTCTGTGATTGTGTTGTTCATTTTGTTATTGTTTTTATTATTATAATACAAATATAGTATAAAATATTAATACAATGCAAGTTTTTTTTTATTTTTTTTTATTCGACCTTGATAATATCTATTATATACTTACGATACTGGTCTAATAACTTACTCTCAAAGTCTAATAATTTTTTGTCGTTAATCACATTAGAATAGAAATTTGTAGGTTTAACACCATTCTCAAATATACTCCTTGCTATAACATACGCTAATCCGTTTCTAATAGCTTCATCATCTCTACGCTTTCCAGAAGTAGTATTACTTTCTTTAGCTGGGTCAATACCCCTATTTAACATAAACTTTCTAATAGCTGATATAGGAGGCATTTTACTTGTATATTTAAAACGACTTATCCCAGTATTATTTTTTGCCCCACTTACACCCTCATCAATATATTGGTAATAATCTGGCATAGCTATCTGGATTCTAAATCCGTTAGAAGTTATCGTTATTGGGTTAGTATTTCCGTCAGCTATACTTTGAGCAGTAGCTCCACTTGCTACCCTACCAACATCATATAAGGACTTTACTAAGTCATCTACTATTTTCTGCCAATATTGGTTTAGCATTCCTATTAATCTTTTATCTTGCATTTTTCTCGTAATCTTGTTTTT
>Ga0208767_1001074_pt1 | contig 21853 bp, 16 predicted proteins | sample VirMetDEL_Mar_21_FD_184514 | JGI IMG/M metagenome (GOLD analysis project Ga0208767, IMG submission 184514) | Aqueous microbial communities from the Delaware River and Bay under freshwater to marine salinity gradient to study organic matter... | ecosystem: Environmental > Aquatic > Marine >... | reverse complement strand
TTTCATCCATAAAAATATCATATTTAACTGCACTTTAATTTATGCTTCTTTTTTAGGTCGTTAATGATTTTATTATGGTTTTCTTTGCTATTGAAATAGTTATATACATATTCTATATTCTCGATAAAGCATAAATTATTTGAATCCATTGCAACAAAACAAGGCAAAGAATTTATCAAAATTATTGTATATATTATCTTGTTCTTCATTAGTTTGATTGTATTGTTTCCCATACACCACCACCTACACAAACTTTCAGTTTATTATCATCGGAATCATAATATATAACTCCCTCCGTGCAATTTGCTGTGGAACTAGGCTCTAATAATAAACCTTCTGTTGTTACTGTTCCACCTATTATTGTGGTATTCCCACCTAAATAACTCCATGTTGCCGAGTTTAAGAATGAAAAGTTTCCATAGCTTGTCCCTGAGCCTATTTCTAATCCTGCTGATATTATAGCATTACCATTCACATGAAGCCTCTCGGTTGGGCTGCCAGTCCCAATCCCTACAAAACCCTGCGTTCTATAAACATTCCCAAGATTGGAACTCCACAAACTACCGCCGGACGCATCAGTCCAATAAATATAAGTACCGTCACTCATTAAGTATTGGCCATTAGTACCGGATGAGCCTGAATTATCGAGAATCGAAGACGATATATATATATCACCCTTAACATTCATTTTGTTCGAAAAATAGCTTTCACCCTCAACGTGCAATTTTTTTAAAGGGTTATTTGTTCCGATTCCTACATTGCCTCCATTATAATATATCTTAGAACCATTTTGCGCCCATAAGGAGCCTGTAGAGGTGAATGTAAAATCATTACCGCTTCTAGTGATTCCCATATTAGTAGAAGGAACGAACCCGACTAAATTCCTCCCGCCTGTTATGCCAACATAAACCTTTCCTGTGCCGGTTGCTGTGTATAAGTTTTGGTCATCAGTTGCTGGGTCTCCTTGTGGGCCTTGTGGTCCTGTTGGTCCTGTAGCTCCTGTTGCACCTTGTGGGCCTTGAGAGCCAGTTGCACCTGTGGCACCTGTATTCCCCTTATCACCCTTTGGGCCTTGTGGTCCTGTTGGTCCTGTAGCTCCTGTTGCACCTTGTGGGCCTTGAGAGCCAGTTGAACCTGTGGCACCTGTATTCCCCTTATCACCCTTTGGGCCTTGTGGTCCTGTTGGTCCTGTAGCTCCTGTTGCACCTTGTGGGCCTTGAGAGCCAGTTGCACCTGTGGCACCTGTAGCTCCTGCGGGGCCTTGAGGTCCTTGAGGGCCAGTATCACCCACGTCACCTCTAGGTATTGTGAAATTAAATATAGCTTCAGAACTATCTCCTGAGTTTGTTATAATTACATTTGTTCCCGGATTACCTGTTGTCACCGTGCCCAAATCTATAGTAGCTGCATCACCCTGCACACCTTGCATATCGTATGTCGTTAATGTGTCATATGTGTCGTTTGAGTACATTACAATTATTTCAAAGACACCTTCCGAAATACTATCGCCCCTGTACACACTATCAACACCTACATTAGCACCAAGAACCTCAAATCTAACATCTTTCAAATTGTCTAGTTCAAAGCCGTCTTCTTGCCTTATATAAAGCAAAGGGTTCTCAGACCTAACTATAATAGTGTCCGTGCCTATCTCATTCCCTAGACTATCGGCTTCAACATATTTCAGAATCCCTTTATTGTCGGGCTGTGAAACTAACATATACACCTTTGATGTGTCAGCTCTTTGTATTTGAGTAAGCTTCACCTGTGCGGATAACGAGGCACCAACAAGCATCAATATAATTATTATCTTAATTTTCATCATATTCTTTAATTTCTACACATTGACAACTTAAATCCATTCCCACCCTCCTTTGTAGCTGCGCTTCCATATAACGGCTCAGATACTTGCTGTGAAAATGTATATAATACTGTTGTAACCCCTGTATCAGACCTGTGGCTAATAACTCTAATAGTATTCCCTATCCTTTCGAGCCGAATAGACATATATACGCTTTGTAAATCGGAAAGTGTAAATGTATTAATAAAACCCAAATAACTGCCTTTATATCTAAACGTTGTGACAGTTGGCCGTATTTCTATTAAGTATTCGTTTTTATTGTTACCTGTAGTATTCGGTTCAGCAATATTAGCCGCAGTCCTTAAACTCATTACAATATTAGCATTTATGGTATATCCGGCATTTGTATGACGAGCAAGGTTAAAAGACTCGTTAGGGTCCAATGCTTCACCTAGTGTTACTGTTTGGTTACTATAACCCTGAAATTCATATCTGTTATAACAAAGAATTTCACTACCTATATCATTAACTGTAACGTAAATCGAACTAGATTGATAACCTATACTAACATCTGAGCCATTTGCCGTCCTTGGGCAATAATCACAAATATCACCACCATCGTCAAGGCCATCCGTGTTCAATTGGTCATTGTTACTTATAAGTACACAGTTATCACAAGCATCTCCATATGAATCACCATCAGAATTTAGATTTGCATTATCAGTAACCAAATCACACCAATCACAAGCATCTCCCAACGTGTCTGTATCTGAATTAATTTGATTTGTATTAATAACATTAAGGCAGTTATCACAAGCATCTCCAACATCATCTGTATCAGTATCTAATTGGTCGTTATTATCTATAAGGTCACAATTATCACAAGCATTTCCTAATGTGTCTGTATCGGTATTTATTTGGTCCTCATTAGCAACACTTATACAGTTATCACAAGCATCTCCAACATTATCCGAATCTCCGTCTAATTGGTCATTATTATCTACATTTATACAATTATCACAGGCATTACCTAATGTATCAGTATCAGAATTTAGTTGGTCCTCATTAGTAACATTTATACAATTATCACAGGCATCCCCTAAATTGTCAGAATCAGAGTTTAATTGATTTTCGTTCGTGTCGTTCGGGCAGTTATCACAAGCATCTCCCAACGTGTCTGCATCTGAATTTGCTTGGTCCTCATTCGTGTCACTTACACAATTATCACAAGCATCTCCATATGAATCACCATCAGAATTTAGATTTGCATTATCAGTAACCAAATCACACCAATCACAAGCATCTCCCAACGTGTCTGCATCTGAATTAATTTGTGACGTATTAATAACAGATATACAATTATCACATATATCACCTACGTTGTCACCGTCTCCATCCTCTTGACCTTCATTGTCTAAATTAGGGCAATTATCACAAGCGTCTCCTAATGTATCAGCATCACTATTAGTTTGGTCTTCATTCGTGTCGTCTGGGCAATTGTCACAGGCATCCCCTAAATTGTCGCTATCGGAATTTAACTGGTCTTCATTATCAACAAAGTCACAATTATCACAAGCATCTCCGAAACTATCAGAGTCATTGTTTGCTTGGTCTGTGTTATAAAAAAAATTGCAATTATCAACACTATTAATATATCCGTCACCATCTTGGTCACAACTACCTACGTTTGTCAATGGCGCACATGGGTCACGGTCATCGGTGTCAAACCCAGCACCTGAGCCATCTTGGTAGAAGCTATCTTGGTCGGCATCTAACTTTGGATACCACAAAGTATTGTCCGTAAAGATTTCTACTATATTACAGTCGCATCCACAGGTATCAACTTGTGACCATGCAGATACATTGCACGATAATAGTATGGCAATAATTAATAATCTATTCATTTTCTAATGCTTCAATTCTTTGTAATAATTGCTGAATTAATAGTTTCTGCTCCTCTATTTGCCGCTGCTGTTCTTTTATAGCTGACACTGTTATTGCGCCTATTTGCTCGTCTCTCAAGAACAGGTATCCGTCATCATTTTTTCCGACCGCTGAAGGCAGAACCTTTCTAACATCCTGAGCAATGAATCCTATGTTGATTCTATCTGTGTTTTCCTTTCTCTTTTTGTTTATTTTTCTGTATTGTTTTAGCTCTTGTTTTGCCGTTTTTCTTTGCTGTGTTAACTCTTCTATTTGATTCGGTATAGAAGTGCCACTTCCTGTATTTGTGCCCTCTAATGAGTCTATTTGCATTGTCAATTCAATGATACTTTGCTTTCTTTCGTCGATGAAACTTGAATCTCTCATTACTTTTTTGGACTGCTTCCATTTAAATTCCGACGGTTTTAATTCCAATAGTTTTACAAGTGCAATAGAGTCGTTAACTTCTACTATGTTTTTCTTTAATCGCCTATCTGATGTGTTTGTAGTTAATGTTCCATCTGCTTCATAGTGCAATGCACCACTACTTGTTCCTGAGCCTATTGATTGAAACCTTGCATTGCCGTTAACGTGCAGTTTTTCACTCGGCGTTGAAGTTCCAATTCCGACATTGCCTGAAGCGTCAATAGTTAATCTATTATTTGTGCCTAAATTTGCATTATCGTCAATTGCAAACTTTCCACCATCATTGCCAATTGCCCAAGAATCCCCATTTCTATTGAACCTTATTTGCGGGTCACCGCCACTGCCATTTAAAAAAACATCACTTCCATTTGTTCCGAAATCCGTCCTTTTAAACCTTGCCCCCCCTGAAGCTCCCGTCCACTCCACATTTAATTCCACCTCTGGCGTTGTAGTCCCAATTCCGACATTGCCATTCCGATAAATAGTCATAGCGGCATCGCTTACTGACACTTCAGTCGCATCTGTAGCATCATTAATAGCAAAATGCATTTCACCCACTCCATATGTCGCACCCCGTTCATGAATTATTGCGCTTTTTGAGACCCCAGATGATTCAGGTGATTGTCCAAGCTTTAATGCGGCGTATGAATTAGCAGTCCCAGTATCATTGCTTATTTTGATTGCTGTCGTTCCCGATGCATTAACTTTACTTACATGAAGCTCAGAACCAGGCGCAGTAGTCCCAATTCCGACATTGCCTGTTGTATCGATATACATTCTAGTAATATTCTCTGCCGTACTGTCTTTTTGTGCATACCCAGAAGTCCTAAAGAAAAGCCTACCGTTTGCCGATTGAATCGATGACGATGCACCATCTTTTAACGCCCTTGAAGTGCCATCATAGTATGAGTTGAATCCTATGAATGAATTTTGAGCGTTATAATCGCTTGATATTGTTTGTAGCCCAATATTATCTATTCTAGCATCTAAAGCTAAATCTTCTCCAATTACCTCCAGTTTCGCACTAGGCGTTGTTGTCCCAATTCCGACATTGCCTTGCGTTGTGTAATTAGCCGTTGTACTTAGATTGCCATTTTGGTCTATATTCAAGTAATTTACACTTAAGACTGGGACCCCATCAATATCATTATAATTGTATATTGAAAAATCATCTCCATCTAGCCTTATTGACCAGTCTTGGTCATCAGCAGGCTGTGACGAGTTTGAGAGCATGATTTCGGGGTCTACGCCTTGAATATGAAGTTTAGCGCTAGGTGTTGTTGTACCAATTCCGACCGAAGCACCACCATTTGCAATATATATCGGGGTAGTTGATGCATCATTATCCTTTACAAAAAAGCCCTCATTATCATCCATTCCAAACACCCAAGAGTCAGTAAAATTAGATAGCTTAATATCAGCCCCTGTGAAGCCTGACCTAGAAAGCTCCATCATACCAGAATAATTACCACCAATGAAAAATGGATATTCAGTACTGCCTGCCAATGTGTAATCACCTGTATGTATAACATCTAAGCCTTGTAAAATAAATCCAGAGCCATTTAAAAGCGTTAAGCCTTTGCTGTCCATGTAGACAGTCCTATTATCACTTAATGTATCATTATCATCATAAAAATTAGTCTCAGGAGCAACATACTCAAGCGCATTCTCTGTGCCGTTCACCTTGACATGATATCCTGCTGCACCTGCTTTAGATGCAGGACTATCGGTAAGTTCATCGAAACTCGTTATCCCTTGACCTCCTGCTGTTGCACCACCTCCTGCGATAGGTATACTACCTCTTAAATCTGTAATATCAATTATCTTGACCGTTGTATTTGTTCGCTGTATTGTCAATTTTGAAATTAAGAATCCTGTACCTGTGTATTGCGAAGGAATGGAGAAGCTAGTATAATCATCAAGGTCATTCAAGGCATCAGCTTCACTTGTATAACTTCCAGATGGCAAATTATAGAATATCTTACAATCCTTTGCCTCTTGCGAAGCAACACCCCAAATGACAATATTGTAATACTTGTTGTTCCCGATTGCATTACCTTCACTATCTGTATCAATACTAGGCGTTATTCCCTCTATAATCTCGTAAGGTGTCGCAAAATCATTAACTACAAATGATGCATCTGTTTCAGTGTCAAATGCAGGGAAAGTTTGATTATGCAACTGCAATACTACACCGCTCGTAAATGATAAATCTATAGTATCTGTAGCTACACCAACCGCTGCCGATGTTGTTAATACCACTCCACTTTGCCATTCGGCAGGTCGGCTTCGTATCCATTGATTAATATGCGATAAGTGACCATTCGAGCCACCTCTGAGATGGTCAGTATAGGCGTGTGACTTATATACTCCATATGCTTCGGCTCGTGCAGCAGAAGGAACAACATAACGTCCCAAAGGCACATAATCACCTGCCAAAGGGAATGAAGATGTCGATGTTGTCATAACCCCTTCATCTGTTATGTATACGAAATTCTCAACAGGCACGGTGTCTGTGCCTAATGTAAGATTAACTGATATGCCTGAAGGAACTCTAAGATATCCGTCATCGAATATAAGATTGATACTATCACCGCCTTCCGTGTTAGACAATACCGACGTAACAACCCCACCAATTGCCGTAATAGTAGCCGAATTGGATTCTAAAATAGCTCCTGTGAAGAAATTAAAGTTGTCATGCGTATTTGTAATTATTCGCAACTCGGCATATAGTTGCCCTTCTGTAATGTCTTGCTGCACAACCCCTCCCATTCTGACCTCGTAACTAGGCGATGGCGGTCGTTCGGTTGTATACCATCCTGCTATTGAATCGGATAAGTATATAGCAGCGCCACCTGTTATTGATGAAGTATTTACATCTCTAACAATACCGTGAGTTGTGGCCCAACCATATGTACCTGCCTCAATATCATGTGTTGCTATCCCTATTGTATTAAGTGCAGATTCTTTGTCTGATGCGATTGCCAATCCAACTTCTAATACGCCATCTGCCGTCAATCCAGTGACAGATACAGCATAACCATTTGTAATTGTCGAGCCATTGCCATTGTAAACTCTCACCCTTTGCTCCTGACCTATCTGTAATGATGATTCTGGCTCATCATCAAAGAATGTCAATGTATGATTTGTTGTATCGTAATATATCCTACCTTCCAAATAACTTTGGTCGCCTATATTATTAGTGAAATCTAGATAGTCCAAGGTAGGAGGTAATTCACCACCTGCGCCTACATACATTTGAACCCAGTTAGTGCCATCATAATAATAATACTTATCTAGGTCTAATATATATGTTATTAACCCCTTATATAAATAATTAATAGAAATAGTGTCAGAAAATTCATTTATGACCAACCTTGTGTCAATCGGCTGTGTTGAATTTACATCGAAAGCAGATGTAGTTTCTGTGCTTTGACCTGACAACCTAAAACTCAAAAGCAGAAGTATTATTATTCTAATGTAATTGTCCATTCTTGGTCCGTTAATTTTGTTGTATTATTGTATCTATATATTTTATATGGTAAGGTCCAGTTATTTTCCAACCCTACAGAACTAGCATCATACTCCCTAGTGCCATCGTATGCGTATATTGTCTCTAGATTCGACCCATCATAATCCATTCTCACTAAATTTCCTCCTTTCACAGATATGATTTTATCATTATCATAATCAAAACTAAAATCCATCCATCTAGTACCATTCTGCGAGGCAATCAATGTTTCGTTTACAGGCCAAGTTGCATTGTAACTATATATATCTCCATCTAAATTCGCATAGATTTTATGGTTATCAGCATTGTATTTCAGCGCCCAAGTGTATGTGTGTGCAAAATTTATAGCTCCTATAGTTTCATCACTACCAGAAACAAGGTCACGCTTTCTCATTTGATTACCTATTGCAGAATAATACATTGTATCACCATATATATCCATCCTATCTATAGCTAACCCCACATTTAAAATTTCCTCTGTATAGCCTGTTTTTAATCGTCTGAGAACGTAGTTCCCAATCCTGTAATATAGATAATCTCCCCAAAATCCCATGTCTGACCCAATACCACCAGAAGGATATTGCGTAGTAATACAATTATCATAATCCATCTCACATTTAATATCGTATCTTCTTGACAAGCCATTAATTGAATACCATATATATTCGCCATCTGTACAGATGCCTCCGAAATAAAATTGTCTCGTTTCTGCTTCTATTCCAAGCTCATCACCGTATCCGCTTAATGCAATAGAACCAATATGTCCGGCTGTAGGGGGTATTGACTCCCTTTCTCTAGTGTAATACATTTTGCCATCATAAACATAAGTCTCTAGAGTCTCGTCTATATTTCTAGGTTCTGTAAACACATCAAAATTTTGAATCTGCTCCTGCCCGGTATGGTCTATAATAGATGAAATTGAGACTCCCTCTGGGACAGCAAAGTAGATATACTCAGGATTGGGTTCGCCACCTGATAATATAACCTTATACTCTGAAGTTGCTATCTGCGAAGCTATTATCTTGCCATCTTGATTCCCGTAGTAATTGCCACCAACAAAATTACTGTCACTCATACCGTATAGGATAGGATACACTGCTTGGATTGTTTTGTTTTGGCTTGTAGTTGTTCCTGACAAAGTGCCTGTTTCCCAATCTTGATAGGCGGTGAACGTATATGATTGATTCGTGTAAAAACTATCTACTATTGGAGTATCTAATGGCGTAAAACCTATCGATGTAGACCAAGTTGTATCTGAACCGAAAACGTAAACGGTATCGAAACCACCACTTGTATCAATACCGTTTTCAAGTGCATAAACAATTCCATTGCTCATTGTTAAAGGGTCAGATAATGCTCCTTGAATCGTAACCTCAACAGAATCACCTATTTCATAATAAGTAGGCAAATAATTTATACCTAATTCCGGTTCTCTTATATAAAATGCAGTTTCCAACCAATCGCCAATTGTTGAAGTGCCTATCACATCGCCGACTTGTGGCAATCTTGCAATTTCCCTATTACCATTGAATGAAGTTGCACCTATATCTGGTGCCTTTATAGTGTCTTTTGATGCATTTTCGAGATGGAAGATAAATGATATACTATCACCGTCCGTTGTAGAACTAACTGAGTCAACTCCGAAACCTTGTATACCCTGTGGACCAACCGGGCCTAATAAATTAGGTGTTGTAATAGTGTCAATAAAATTACCGAAATCGAATATAATATCAAATACACCTTCGGAAATACTATCTCCCCTAGTTACCCCGTATGCTTGATTCACGTTATAGACAATGGTATCCTTACCAAGTAAGCTATCTCTAAACATCTGATTGTTAACTATCAAAGATGTTATGCTATCTATATTGACGAAATTATATACACTATCGCGGCATATATCCACAACGGTAGTATCATAATACACATTAATAATTGTATCTGTGCTAATTACATAATTATACGTTCGGTCTTGGTAGACGCTATCGGTAAATGATTGATTACCTAACAATAATCCTACTAAACTATCTATATCATAGAACATTTGCACCGTATCAATACATATATTTAATGTATCGTACACAGTGACAGTCACGCTCACAGTATCACCACCATCACCTTGAACGCCTTGAATTCCTTGAATACCTTGTATTCCTTGAATGCCCTGCGGCCCTTGCGCTCCTGTGTCACCTTGTGGTCCTGTGTCGCCTTGAATACCTTGAATACCTTGTATTCCTTGAATGCCCTGCGGCCCTTGCGGTCCTGTGTCACCTTGTGGTCCTGTGTCGCCTTGAATACCTTGAATACCTTGAATACCTTGTGGGCCTATAGCACCTGTATCTCCTTTTTCTCCTTGAATACCTTGTGGTCCCTCTGGTCCTATCGGTCCAACCGGGCCAACGTTATTGACCGTGACGGTATCCGCTGCAATGACCAATGTGTCATAAGTATATACTGTATCATAAGTATATATATATGTAGAGTCAAAGAAATATAATGAATCCGACATGCTAAAAACCGTATCAACGCTGTAAATTGTGTCATAGGTGTAGACGTATGTCGAATCATATATGTATACAGAATCGATAGTTAATACGGTGTCAACCGAACTGGTAATTATCACACTTATATCCGGGTCGACAATCCAATCCTGACATTTCGCCGAATTGGAGTTAGGTACACAAGGGTTTCCGTCATCAATATCATATAGCGGATGTATTACAGGCACGTTTCCATATAGGCTATCACCGTCTGAGTCAATAAGTACCGTCTGTGCTGATGCAGCTAATGAAGATAAAAGAACGCCTAATAATAATAATAATCTAGTTGCTGTTGTCATATCTTATTTCATTATCAAAATCAGGGTTGTAATCGTCATCACAAGGCACCTCTGCCTCTAATATACCGACCACCTCTAAATAAGGTGCATACTTCCTACATTGAGAAACTGCATCCTCCCAAGTAAGTGCCTCAACAAATTGACCTTCATAGGTTTCTATCTCGCCTGTATACTCATTAACTGCCTGAAATTCTGTTACAAATAACATATTCTAATTTTAAAAGATGATTATAACGATTTTTACATCGGCAGCTTGTGCCTCATAAAATACTATTTCCTCTGTAGTTTTGTCAATACCGAAATTTAACGGTGCAGTTGGTGTGCCATAACTCATATCATTTGCATCATACTGAGCGCCTTCGTAAACGCCTAATATGTTGTCAAAGGAAATCATTATACGCTTCTTCATAGCCTCATCCGTGTTATATATTGATGGATGTGGGAGTTCTCTACTCTCGCCACTAAAGTCATATCTAGATAGTCCACTTGTGCCATCCAATGTGACAATTACCGGCTCTCTACTACTAACCTCCGAAGTTACTACCGGGTCATTTGCCGTATTTACTATCTTGACTTCTAGACCTTCTGCTATCCATAGCTTTTGGTCACTACTACTATTACCGTCGATTGTTACTGTTACCTTATAAACTGCCGTATCTGTAGGCTGATAAGTATCCGAGCCGCTATAAACTTGAACCTCATTGCCGTTAATATCTATCTTAGTCCATGTAAATGTTTGAGTGCCTACTGGTGCATCAATAACATCGGCAAATAAACCACCATTCTGATGCTGCAAATCCACCGTGTGACTTGCTTGATTCTCTGTAGGCAATATCACAATAACAGCTTTCATTTTCTCTCCACACCTAGCAGATGTATATTTAACAGTATAAACACCGTCAGAATCTGGTGTATAAGGCAATTCTGTAGCTACTACGACGTTTAAGTCATCTATAACCTCATAAGTGCCTGTATCATCATTTGGAACGCCTACAACATCTGCTGTGATAGTTCCATTAGTTACCTTTACGAGTATGTCATATAATAGGCATTCATTAAGATATACAAAGGCGTCTGTTCTATTGCATGAAATAGTCTCACCTGAAATACTTCGCCTTATAATAAAACTATATACACCATATTCACCTACTTGTAATGTGCTTCCATTACCTTTATAATTACCGTCATGATACCACTCTATTACACTTGTACTATTCGCAGGAATTCCATTTTCTGTGATACCAAGAATTGGTAAATTCGCCTCATCAATAGCTGCGGAATAACCAAGACATCCGGCAGGTTCGTTTGGGTCTGGTTCACCACTACCACCCGGTATCGTATTAGTGCCGTATGGGCTATTATCATAAGCAGAATCACAACAAGCGTTTCCGTATGCCCAACTATCCACGAGACTAAATGACATTATCACCTCACGCTCATAATCTAATTCACTGCCTAGTATTTCAAACTCTATCGAACTAGGGTCTATATCATATTCAATGACATCGAAAGTATCATTTAATTTTATTGTTTGATACATCTTAATATATTGTATGACCTCTATCTCATCATTTGTTAGAACCCACGAACTTCTGTATCTTGACCTAGTTTTTGAATATACAATGCTCTCAATTCCTTGTCCATCTTGAATTGATTCTGTTATGGTTTCGGCTTGTACAGGTTTAAAGTCAATTACTTCCTCTTCTAACTCGGTTAGCGCCTCTGCTAATCCAGAATATAACACTGTGTTACAATCGTCCTCCCATGTCAACTTCCATCTGCAAGCCATATTAATGATTTAATTCTAATTCTAAAATATCTTGTGGTGTTTCATACTTAACACTTACAGGTTCACCCCACCCTATAATTGTGCGCACTAAATCCTGCGGCTTAAATACCTCAAAGTAATCTGATTTTATCATAGGGATTTGAATTGCTGTCTGCTTTTTATTTCGTGTACTACTTAAGAACTGAGTTACACGGCCATTCATATTGCCTGACATCAATGGCCTTTTCCATAACCAAAGCGCCTGTATTATATTCGCAAATGACATCGCTGCATTTAGCACACTAACCCCTGTAATTGCGCCTGTACTGTTATTAATTGACCCAGAATTAGTACTGACGATACACATAACGCCTTTCATCTTGTCGATATCATTCTCAATAGAGCTGTTACTATATAAATACCCTATATTTGTAATTGTCTCAGCCATTGTGTATTTCTTCTCATCCTCGTTCGAGCAATTACTATCATAATCAATAAAGGCATCATCGAAATCATAAGCCTCAACACCTGTAGCATACTTAAAACTAAACACTTCTTTTCTCGGTATATTAGATTGCTCATAACTATACTCCGACTTGCCGACCATATGCTTCTCGAATTTAGGCTGTGTAAGGTCTAACATTAGATTCTCTTCAGAATATGATATATGTTCTATCCTCAAAACATTACTACCTTCATCTATCATTTGCAGGTTAAGGTGTTTTATATTACTCCAAAACTTCTCAAATGTTATATTGAATCTAGTCGCATTCTTAAACTCCTCATTGTCGGCACGGACCACATCCGAAGCCTGTAGAAATATAAGCTCCTGTAGGTAGTTCTCTGCATATGTATATGCTCCATTGTCTGGAGCTGTACCGTCCGCATTGATATTAAAGAAATCAGATTTTAAGGTAATACCACAATCGGCAAAGAATAGGTCAAATATACCTTCTAAGGCCACACCGTTATCAATATCTATATTAACAATCTTTAGTGTGGTTGTGACCTTTTCACCTACTTGAACAGATGACTGGCTGTCTATTTGTGTAGGTTCAATATAAAATACCGGTGTCGAAAAAGTGATGGGGTCGGCTAAGTTAGGCGGCGCATAATAGTTCCCGTCAGGGTCAAGCGTAAATCCTGCCGGGTCGGATTCCGTGCCGTTGTATCTTATCCTGCAAAATGTGTAGGAGTAACTAGGAAGAACAAGGTCATCAAAATAGTATGTTAATTCGGTGTTTGATATTGCCCAGCCGACACCATCAGGTGCAACAGGAACGTTTCCATTAGCCGTATTTACTATATCACATTCAACAACCCCCTCGACGGTTGATATTCTTTGTTTCTCAGGGATTCTTAAAAGGTTAAAATCAACTTTTGCGATTTTATTTATACAGCTAAATACATCATTTATTTCTGGCTTCACTTTGAATGTGCATTCACTAAAATTATATTTGCCTTTCTTTAAGGGGATTAGGCCAGTATACGCAAGGCTAAAGTTCTCACCGTCTGAGGAGTATTGTACTTGCAGGTCTACCTCATAGCACTGATTTTGCATATTATCTAGAGCTGCGAAAGCATCAAAAGTTTTATGCTCATCTGTGTTTCTGAAAACTAATTCAGTATCAAGTTTCTTTCTAAATGCGTTGTAGGCGGTGTTATATTCATCCACGAAAGTCAAGGTCGAATTGAGAGGAAACACTTCGGCTATACCTGAAGGAAAGGTTATGTAAAACTTATAGGAATTTCTTATCATATAGCTTCCTTGATTTTTTTAGCCTCATCATAAGTTAAATCTGGATTGGATTGAATTGCATTCAACATTTTTTGGTATGCGTTTGAAGCCTCTAACTCATCCTCGAATAAACCTAGATGTAATTGTTTGCCTTGGATTCGAATTTTTGACAACCATTTAGATGTTGGTTTAAACCAACATACTCCAACATACTTAGAGACACCTCTATCTGTATCTTTAATTACGTTATGGCGATTGGTTGTAATTTGTAAATTCTCAATTCTATTATCTGTTTTGATATTGTTTATATGGTCGATTACCTTTTTGTGACCGTTAGGCTTATGCCCCAAAAAAGCCATTGCCATTAATTTGTGAATCATGAAATTTTTCTTCTTCCCATCTTTATTTAAACACACTCTCGGATAACCCATAACTAGAGTTGGTCTTCTTATTCTTTCATTAACACGATGACCTCTTAAATCCACCCTAGACAGACTCTTCACATTGCCCATATTGCTCACCTCGTAGAGGCCTTCATAGCCCGGAATCGCCTTGTAAATTTCTTGCATATAAATTCGATTTTGGTTGATATTAATTGCCTATTTTTTCTTTCTTTCTTTGCCAAATGTACTTTTTAATTCTGGTCTTAGACGGAATGCAAGCTTTTCGCTTATAGGGTCAAGGTCGTGTCTACAATTGAAGCCTCCACAATGAACATAAGGGTCATAAATACCTCCTGACCATTGTGGTCCGTCCTTTCTATTTATTAGTAAATGCCAATCATCAATCTCTTCACTGGTAAAAACCTTACCATCTCGGTTCTCACAGAATAATCTTGTAGTATCAATTACGCCCCCATTGTACATGAAATACTTCATATTCAACTTATCGGCATACTGCTTAGAAGCTTGTCTATTATACTCAGCAAATGTATCATTAGCATGAGTGTAAAAGTGGCGTTTTATACTCTGCGTCTTGCTATCTACAACCGCACTCTTAATAGTCTTTCTAAAATCATCTAATGATATGCCAGCCCTTACAGCGTTCAAAGCCTCTTGTTTTACCCTCATGTAAGGGTCTTTAAATTGACCAAGAGAGTAAAGCCAACCTCCTTTTTTTATCGTCACTTTCTTTGGTCCGACCTTGATGCCATAAGCAGCTAACATATTAGATTCTACTCTCTTTACTACATTTCTATTATAATCGTTTGAATTAGCTTTGAAATATTGCCGATTAACACCATTTACCTCTACCATACGGCGCGCAATCCATACTAATAGCTTGCTAGTCTGCTTCTTAAAAAAAGACTCCTCTAAGGCGCTTAAATCGGTTGCTATATTTAGGTTAGATTTTGTATTTTTTATAACATTTTCGCTAACAGACAATTTAGACCTATAATAATCCAATACGAGATTATAGAAATTCCGTTGCAATCCTTCTACTTTGCCTGACAAAGCTTGCTCCAGCTTTGAAACTAATGATATTCTTGCCTTACTGTACTTCGGTCTCATCCTCTTCTTCTTCAATTTCCACATCCATTACATCTATATCTGGTGGAAGTGATGCATCTTTATAGCTTTGATACTTTGCCATATACTCATTTGCCTTTTCTTCAAACATTATTGTCAATGTATCATGTGGCATCCTGTAAAAATATGGCTCTTGTAATTCTATATCTCTTACTATATCATCAAAATATAGGTTCAAAATCCTTTTAGGGTCATACTCAGGAAGTTGCGAAAGCGATTGCAACTTATCAGCCTCCGACCTATCATTATAAGGCTTATATCGCTCTATAACCATCATTTTAGATACTGCCTCAACGTCATCCTTGTGCAGCTTCTTCATTATAGCGACCTCAAAGTCACGGATAATAAATCTAGGCGCATTAGATGCCTTTGCTTCCTTTAGGTATGTTAATAGTTCTTGATATGATTCTAAGCCAAAATCTGTGGGGTATTGCCTCATTATTTTTAAGGACTGCCTATCACCTATCTGTGCATTATGTGCAATATGCCTAACTACAAACTCCCATAACTGTGACTTAGGTCTTGCATATTGTGTGTAAAGTACATTATTGACAGGTGTGAGATTGGCCTTAATCTCTGTTGCTGTAGCGGCAACCAACTGTTCTCTATTGAATATATTGGTATTGAATAATCCTAAACTCACATCAGCCTCATATTCCTTTACAACCTCATGGTGCTTGTCTATCACTGCCTGTGGATATTCGGCATAATGCACCAACTGGCTTAAATCAATAGGCTGAGAAATGCCTGACTCGTCCAATTTCAATTCCAACGTAATTACATCAAACTCCGATTTATGTAGTTTCTTCTTCGCCGTTCCTTCACACGATGGACATACATCGCCACCGATATAACCAGATTCACACCTTAATCCTTTCTCAGTCCTATAATCACACCTTTCGACATATACAAACTTCTGTGCTATACCATGCAAGGCCATAGTCACATCGAAGTTAGATTTCTTCTGTGCTAGGTCAATGAATCGCTCTCTTGCAGGCCTTAAAAGACTATCGGCTAAATTCTTGTACTCAGGATGAGGTCTTTGACCTATACGCATAGCAGGCACGGAGGTAAAACCTGCATCCATAGAAGTATCAATCACATAGTCAACAAGCTCATCAGAGGATCCTACAGATAAGTCATACACGTCAAAGGCATTGCCTTGTGTATCGTATATCTTAGCCTCTTCTGATTTACCTCGCTTTAATCTTACAATTGATTCACCCGGCTTTAACTCATATCCTTTAGGTTTCCGGAATAACTTAAATCTACTTTTATCGGTATATAACCATTCTATTGTTAATTCTACTTGATGTGATTCGCCTTCATATGTAACAACCTCATTCGCCTTTGTTTGAAATGCTAGGTATTGCAATAAACCATGATGGTGTTGAAAATCCCTTACATCAGCCACAGGTATATGCAAAGGATAGGAACTGGCCTTCTCTGTAATATGATCAAAGCTATAAAAGTCTATTAGTAAAAAGCTATTTGGTTCAACACACAGCCAGTCGGCAAACCGCTCATCTAGATAATCATCTACGTCCATTTCACCATGAAACATTGACATTTTATCATTAAGCGCTCTTATCTCTTTAGACTCTTCTTCACCGTTTAGCTCTATAATATCCTTCTTTCCATCTGCTCGGTCTACTTCTAGAAACACAGTCTTAAGCCGATTGAAGACATAAGGCGTTTTTGAGTTTGTTACATTCTCTCTATGGATTGCCTCTTCTTGGTAGGATTTCTTCTTTTTCTTATCATCACCAGTCTTACCCATAACGAGTATCTCACCTTGTTTCTCACCAAAACATAAAGACCGCCATAGTTCAGTCAATTTGACTGCTTCAGTTTTATTTGCAAAGTATTCGCCTTCTGAAACTTTGTTTAGCCATCGGTTGATTAAGGTTTGCTCATCATTTATGTAAATAATCATAACAGCAAAGATAAACTAAAACCTCTTTAGTGTTGTTTTGCGGCAAAATCATAGGAAAAATCCTTTCTTTCTCAAAGCTTTCATTTGCTCGTAAGTAACTTTGGGATTAGCTAGAATGACCTTCAAGGCTTTTTGATAAGCTTCGGCTGCATCTAATTCAAATTCAAAATATCCTAAATGTAATACCTTGCCTTGTACTGTAAGTTGTGACCTCCATTTAGACGTCGCTTTAGACCAACTAACTCCCGTGTACTCAGAAGAGCCACCTTTTTTATCTTTACTTAAATTGTGCCTACTTGTTATGATTTGTAAATTTTCGAGCCTGTTATTATTCTTGTCATTATCGATATGGTCGACTACACTTTTGTGGCCGTTAGGAATGTGATTCAAAAATGCCATCGCCATTAATTGATGAATCAGAAAGCTTTTCATTTTCCTATATTTATAAAGATTCACTCGAAGATAACCACAATTATTTGTTTGCGGTTTTAAAATCTTTTCTTTAAGCTTCCTACCATCTGAAAGCTTCCTTTTTAAACTCTTCACTTTTCCTAAGTTGGATATTTGATACAATCCTTCATAGCCTTTTATGTTTCTAAATTCTTCTTTCATGATTATATTGATTAAATTAATAATAGTAATAAATAATACTAATAATTGCCAGTTCAAGGATTGGTTTAGAAGTAGGCGTAGGTTCCCCAATACAGAAAAGAAGTCTTTAAAAAAAAGAAATCAATCCTGTTTGGGTAACTACTCTCTTTGCCTTGTCCCTATCATGGATGTCAGCAGGCACACAACCTACAAAGACAACAATGATTATGCTCAACTCTCTCAGGGCAGTTCTACAACTTGCAGAATCTGGTCTATCCCCTCCCCAGACATTTCGCGTGAGTTCTGTAGCTACGATTGGCGGTGCAACGTCTGGCAGTCTTCCGCAGGCTTTATGATTCCTCCGACTCGTGTAAGTATTCTAACTTGGACGCTAAAAAGGAATCGCCTTTGTATCGGCAAATATATATCATTATAGCTGTCCAAATAATTAACACTTGTTAATTATATTTTGCTCCTATTAGAGTAGTTTTGTCTCATCATAACAATAAAATTTAGGGCGTTTAGTGCTTCGAACACTTGCGCCCTTTCTTTCTTTTAAGAAGTAGGCGCACACCAATTTCTAACACAAAATCAACCTTTTTAAAATTTGCTCTATAACGAGTTCTACACTTAAAACCATAGCAATACACTACTTTACAATTAAAACCCATTAGAATCCCTTAAAATGGCCTTAAAAACAAAAAGGGCAGCAACCTTTCGATTACCGCCCCTCAATCTCACGAAGGTTCTATGTTATTTATTTAAGTCTTGTTTTGTTACTAATTACAATGTAAATATAAGAGCTTTGCGCTTAAATCTAATTAAACTAGTTTAATAAGAAATATTTTGCTTGAATTTTCATTTTTGTCTGTTTTTAATTTATTAAGTCTTTACTCATTATCCTATGTATGAAGTTAATGTATTGTTATCCAAATCAGATTGGTTATAAGTCCAACAAGCACCAGAAATATACTGAACCTCAAATCTAACATCCTTTACTGAAACAACTTCCACTTCAAATCTACCTTCTTTTAAAATTTGCCCTACTTTTAAATCTTGAATTTTCATAATTTTTATTTGTTTAATTATAATTCAAATATAAGAGCTTTATAGCAAAATCTAATTAAACTAGTTTAATAAGAACATCTATTGCGGTAAATAATGATGATGCAGGTAGTGCAAGATATAATCATCACCATCAGAGAAGTGGCCGTACCTTTCAAAACCGTTCTTATCTTTTGCTTTTAACTTAGCACCATTAGCATTAATCTGAACCTTCTGAAAATCAGCAATAGACAACTCACACTTCTCGTCAATGTTAATGTCATACTTGTATGCACCTGACAAAGCCCTGTTAATCAATCTGCGCCTCTCTGAGTGCAACGGATTGGAATTAGGTATTCTTATATCACCCCGGTATAAATAGCCTTTAAACGACTCTATAATGGCCATTAAGAATGAGCGCTTATCTCTAAGCATTGTCGTACGCTTTGCATGAACATCACCGTAGAAGAATAATCCATACTTGAAGTATTCTTCAAAGTCTGATACAACAGCATCAATGCAATCCTCAACAGTGTTGCATGGAGACTTCATTGCATACTCTTTAATCTTATTAAGACTTATACGCTCACCTGTGTCATCAACTTGCCATATACCGACCGCCATATAAGGGTTAGCGTTAAAGTCCATAGTAACATGAATAGGCGCTTCTAATACAGGTAATTTCTTTACATGGTCAGCCCTTTTAAATCTATTGTAATATTCCAAGCCTGTCTTCACAGAACCCCAGTTTCCACGACCATCCACCTCATACTGCTCTGGGTCGATTCGTTTTAAGTCATCAAGGTATTCAATCCTGTTCTTAGGACAAAATGGATTGTCATCATAATTAGCTTTAAGCCTTAACGCCCTGTATTTATCAGCATTCTTTTCATCGAAGAACTGCTTATATATATCAGTATCAACAGATATAGGATTAAATGTCAGGTCAATAATAGGCTCTATATCATGCCTTGAACGCAATGAACCTTGCATATGCACGATATCCTTTACATTGATTTCATGGTGATGCGTGATTGGCTCTTCTAGCCATAACCTTGTTACATCAGCAATTGACATCACCTTTCCGGGGTCTTCAAAAGAGCCGCCGAACATCTTATTGCCTGTTTCAAGGTGTACAATCTCAAGGCGTGAATCGTAGAATCGAAATGAATCCTTTAAGATAGGTTTCATCTCGCATACGTCTTTAAATAGTTGGTATTGGCTATTCCTAACAGCTACTTTCGCATACCTCATAAATATGCCTCTGAAATACTGCTCACCGGAACAAAGTAAAAGGTATTGAATCGCCTTTGTGTATGACTTCGCACTATATCTTGAACCGTACCAGATTTGGAATGGACTCTGATTATTCCATTCAGATAGGAATATATCAGGCACACCTATGACATTATCCTTCTTTAGATAATCTTGAATCACAGGTGAATTTAAGTTATCACTCGTAACGCCTAATGTGACGATTTTAGTCACTTTTTCTTTTTCTTCTTCAAGTCTATTTCATCGGCACGAATAACATCATGGCCTATAACTATATTCGTCTCAGCACCTTCGTGGCTTATCGACTGCTTCGGCATACCGTCAATCCTATTAATAGCATCTTTAAGGATAATATCAGATTTCAAAGCCCTCTTGACATAGTGAAGTATTAACGCCTCTGAAGATACCATTGAAACCCTTACATCAACTTTCTGCCCGGTAGGCTCTCCATCTTCATCTAATACCTCTGCATCTTTAATATCAATAGTTTGCTCACCATTGAATAGCTGCTTTTTCAGCATTGTGACAAGCGACTTACTACCGTGCGGTCTACCTGCATCCTGTGGCCTTTCCTTAAAAGTATTGGTTCTCAAACCTTTACCAAAATTCTTTAAATTTCCTCTAGGCATATTTGCATATTTTTAAATATTGTTTAATTATTAACCTCATATCTTGTATTTTTTCAAAATTGATAATACAGCATCCATGTTGTAACATACATAGCAATCCCAACCGGCAAGAGATAACTCCTCCTAAAAACCTTTTTGATTACTACCTAGTCTTCCATTTTTCACTTTCAATTCTATTGCGATTCTCGGCCTAGTTTCTAGGATAAATATGTCTGGTACACCTGCCTTCACTCCCATTTTTTTGAGCTTTGCACCTCGCATAGGTGAAGTCCGCCTTTCATTAGCGACGTGCATCCAAAGCAGCTTTTTCCAGTCTAGTAGTTTAGCGACTTCAATTTGAAAATTATCTTCCTTGCCTAGGTATGGTTTATCCTTTCCTAATTCTGAGAATCTCATTGTTTCGCAGTCAGTTCCTCGATGATACATTTTAGCTTTTGGTTTTCTTTTTGTAAATACTTTAATGACTTCAATTTTTCTATATTATCACACAAAAACGTGTCAAGGTATTGGAGGAACTCTTTCGAATCTTTGTGATACTTCCATTTTTGCCCTCTTAGCGTATCTATCGGGATGTCTACGTCTGTTATATTCCAAATATCCATCCATTCTATAATAATATCATTCTCACTACGTTTATCATTGTTTCTTCGCAAGGCTTCAAGGTATCCGCCTAAATGATATATATAAAAAGACCACCTATAAATTCTAGGGATGGAACTCACCGACCAATCTGATGGATGATACTTCATTTAGTTTGATTTTACAACCTATAAAGTTAACAATTTTTTGTTTATCTTTATAGGTTAATAGTCACAATGAGTCCAAAGGAGTTTTCACAGAATT
>Ga0208767_1001073_pt1 | contig 21855 bp, 35 predicted proteins | sample VirMetDEL_Mar_21_FD_184514 | JGI IMG/M metagenome (GOLD analysis project Ga0208767, IMG submission 184514) | Aqueous microbial communities from the Delaware River and Bay under freshwater to marine salinity gradient to study organic matter... | ecosystem: Environmental > Aquatic > Marine >... | reverse complement strand
TCTTTCTCACCAACGCATCTTTAAATGCAGAGTACAAAACATTGAAACCCTGATTCTTTTGTTGAACGATGTAGTTGATGTAGTCGGTTTGTTGCTCTGCCAGGGGAATATCTTCAGGGCCATTGGGGACGAACTCGACTACCTTCTTAGTACCAAAAAAAGTACGCATGATAGAAGGCAACATAAATAAAACTGTATCTCTGACATCGGTAGAAATAAATTCTGATTGTAAGGTTGAAGTTGCCTCTGGCTCACTACCAAGATAATACTCAGTTGACTCAGCTCTCTCTTCTCCGACTTGGTGGATGAAGTCTTTTGCATCATCCATTTCAGATTTAATTACACCGACTAAATCGATCATGCTTGATTCTTCATCAACTTGCATCTCGATTTCTGCTTCGATTTCTTTAACTTTCTTTTCTGCCATATAAAATTATCCCACTCTAAATATTCTGGACTTCAGAGGTTTCTTGAAATTATAACCTAAATAACTTTGGCTTCCACCAAAACTTGCGGCACTACTCGCCATCGTCAACGCAAGTGCATCGGCTTTGTCAGGAGATTTTATACCTCTTTTTCGCATTTCGTCTTTACTCTCTATCTTTATCTTCCCGGTAGAGGTATATTTATATTGAGGCGCAGCCAATTCCGAGGCAAGCTCATCATTTTCAGGAAGTCGGCAATCACGCTGCGCCAACCAATCTTTCACAGCAAACCAAAGTTCTGCTCTCAAATTCAAATAGTTCTTTTTCGTGCTTGGCGCTTCCGCCACGTTCACTCCGCGCACAGGGAGATTTTGCTCTGCGAGGCGATCCACGACTCCTGATCCTAGGCCAATCACATCAACCAAAATCTCTTGCGGTTGTTCCATCGCAGTCGCATCGTCATAAAGATTCTTCACCGCACCGCAGAGTTGCATCAAGTCCATCGACTGAAAGGTTTTAATCTCAATGACAGTATTCCCTTGGCGCACACACAGCGCAGAGTTATCGCCGCCGAATCTTGCAACGTCTAACCCCCAGAGAATGGGCGCGGATGCGGCGAGGGCTACGTCACGTCCCATAGCCGATCTAATTAATTCCATTGGTATGACAGTATCATCGTCTGCTTTAGGGAACTCGCCCATAACTTCCACACGCGATACAGTCGAATCTTCTCCGTATTGTTCGATCATCTTTTGGAACAGATCTTTGTCTGTGCCTTCAACATCGCGAGAGTCGATTTGTTCTGATTTCCAAAAAGCGCGTTTGGAGTGGAATGAATCGTAGAATGGCCCTGTGTTTCGGCGCGGGTTGGAGAAAGTAAACCAATAGCGATTGGGCGTGGGTTCTGAGAAGAAACCTTCAGATACCGAGTAGATGGGCGCGGGGATACCTGAAGCCTCATCCATGATTAAACAAACACCATATGAGGAGTGAATACCTGCAAACGCATCTGGATTTTCTTCAGACCAAAGCTGTGCTTGTGCGTAGTAATATCCTGTGTCTATTTTTAGATCACGCACTAAGGCTTCTTCAAACCAACCAGCAGGTTTAATCGTGGTTGCTGTTTTTTGAAACCAATGTGAGTTAATTGCTAGGGTTAGCCATTTACCTAATTCAGCCCATGTTCTACTTCTAAGCTGTTGTTCGGTGTTAGCTGTAACAATAATCGTGCCACCTAATCTTGTGGATAACATCCATAAAATGATCCAAGCGACTAATGCTGATTTACCAATACCACGACCTGAAGCTACTGCAAGTCTAAACATCTCAGGCATATCAATTACATTGTTTCTTTGAATATGTGTCGAAATTTCCCTTAAAATTTTTTCTTGCCACTTCCTTGGCCCTGAGAAATGTTCGAGGGGGGTATCCTTTTGTCCCCAAGGGAATACGAATTTAACAAAATTATATGGATCATCTTTAATATTCATTGACCATATTTCAGTCATTAATTCTTGTTCTTGTTTTACATCGTATTTCATAGCAAAAATTTAGTTATGTAGTTCTATATTTTTAACCCCCGCCGCAAAAGTGACCTGGGGGGTAACAAGATCGGAGAGTTTGATCCTGCCGGGCAACCCAGGTCTGACATGATAACCAGTAAGGGAGATGAGAAGTAACCACGCCTAGCCCGTATTTTCTTTGTTTGACAGCGTGTCCTCTGAAAGGACACGTTGTGAAGTAAGTTCTGGTTTGTTTATATGGCCTTCAATCACACGATTTTTAGCTGAATCTAGGATTTGCGCAAGATTAACTTGATGCTGGACTTCATTTTTGTCCATCCATGCGGAGCTGTCTCGGTTTTTTAAGAAAAATATCTGTGCTTGAACAGATCCGTTGATTGCTTCTTGGTACAAAGCGTTGGTTACATCGGCAACTGCTTTTGCTCTTCCTTTCTTCAAAGCGCTATCAAAATTTCCCTTTTCGCGTTTTCTACGAGCTATCGTGGAAACAGATGTATTCAACAGCTCTGCAATTTGTCGTTCAGACAAACCATTACCTGACCATTTTTCAATGTTTGCATAATCTTCTTCGCTAAACTTAATTCGTTTGCGACCAGATTTACCTTTTAAATAACTATAATCTTTATCCGACATACTCAGATTCTACTTTAATGCAACAAATATCCCTATAGGTTTTGACATACTTAATGAGGTAATAGTGTAGAAAAGAGTTGCATTGTGTAGTCTATTTGATATAATTATTTTGTAGCCAAAGAAAGCTACCATTTAAAAAGGAAAAAGTATGACAAACGAAAAACTAAAATTAATCAAAACTCTTGTAGTAGATTTAGGTTGGGAATATGACCGAATGTCCTCAAGTGGTAAAGAAACCTACGATGCACTAGAAACTGCATTAGGTTTAGACAAAATACCTGTTTCAAAAGAGCAACTTATTTCAATGGGTATGCCTGAAAATTTAGCTAACGATTATCTAAAACAATGATCCAATACCAAGAAGAAAAAGTTACAGCTAAGACAAAAGCTAAACACGAAGTATCAGACTATCTCATGGAGTTATTTAACAATCCTCAGAGATATATCAAAGACTTAGGCGAGCTAACCACCAAAGAGCAAGACGAAGTCCTCAGACACATTAGTTTGTTTGAGGATCGAATCCATAAAGTTCTTGGTGTTAGTTTCAAACAGATAGACAGTAAAACCAATTTCATTAAAAATATATAGGAGAGTAATTATGGCAATTCATATGACGAGATATAAAGGTAAGAAGGTTCAAGGCAAAGGAGAAGAGTTCATGGAAGAACTTAGACGAATGGTCGCTGAACACAAAGCCAAGGAGAAGAAAGGTGACTCAGTACAAAGACAAGCTAAATAATCGGAAAGAAGAATTGATAGAAGAACAAATGGATAAGACTTGGACTTGTATCTACTCTCAATGGGATAAGCGTGATCCAAACGCTGAGAACTATAGAAAGACCATTTATGCAAGTGGCAGAGAAGTTACTACACAAATTCTAGTAGCCTTTGGTATTCACAACACAAGAAGTGAATGGAATCATGTTAAATACAAAGAACCAATGCGTAGATGGGTTTTTAGGAAAGCATTTAAAAAATGACACAAGTTTTGCTATGGGTACTGTTTTTTCTCTGTTTACTTGTATATGTAATAACAGTATCCGTAGCACTCTATCTAATCGTTAAGGATAAAGTATGAAAAAATTTATTGAGTGTTCAGAGTGTGGTAATTATTTTGTTAAATACCATAAACGTAAAACTTGTAGCAACGAATGTTCAAGGCAACGTCAATATAGACTGAATAGAAATTCATGTAGTGTTGGAGATGTAACAGAATCAGAGGGTTTTGATATCTATGAGCTTGAGTGTTGTTCAGTTGATCCAAATATTCTAAGACAAGCAGAAGAATATGAAAGTCGTTCAAAATATGATTGGGAGATGTTTAGATTCTTTGTTTTATTAAACAAAACTAGATCAGGTCAATTTTCAAGCAAACCAAAAGACACAGGTTCGTTTAAATGAGCAACCAAGAACACAGGCTCATCCAACACCTCAAGAACGAATATAAGAAGATGAATAAGGATCAGCTTATAGAAATTATCCTTAATCAAATAAGGCCACACATAAACAGAAAACCAAGCAATGGGAGATAAATTATGGTTAGTTATCCTTGTGGATGGTTCGATCCAGAACAATTACCAAAATGAGCAAACTTAAACATCAACAGGTAATGAAACTCTGTGTCATGACTGAAGAAGATGTGTTTAACGACAAGACATCAACTGAAGAAATGATGGAGATTATTGCGGATGCAATCACTAATAAAAGATTTTACTTTGAATTAATTAACCCAAAAAAAGATAAGGAGAGCAAATGAAAATATATATAGCTAGAGAAGTTAATGATCCAATGCTTTATTCATTACATACAAACAAAAAAGATTGTGATAAGTGGATAAGGGACAACACAATGGAAGCTACCTTTTATGATACTGAACCGAAAAATTTCTTTATTAAAGTTATTGAATTTAAATTAAACAAGCAAAGTATTTTACATGCAATCGATAACATAATAGAGGTATTTTTACGATGACTTACGAAATAGCTGAATATAAATATGCGTGTTATCTGAGAGATAAAGGTTATGTCGGTGAATTACCCTATCCAAGTCCAAAACATTCTAAGATGGATGAAGAAGGTAATTGGCTGCTTATCAATCGTGAGGGCCACAAACTTGCAAAAGTATTCATTGGCGGAAAAGTAATAGCATGATTGAGAGTCTAACCATTACAGTCGCAATAGCTTTACTGATCCTCATTGTTATCTTTGACGATAACTTCCCAAACACATAAGTTTAGGGCGAAGGCTACTCAGGTTTATTCATACCACCTTCCTTAGAGAGTAGCCCAAGCCCACCAATAAAATATGTTTTCTTTTACCAGCAATCGCTTTCTCAACGAGCTTTCTTTCTTCCTCTAAGGCAACCCGGATTAAACCTTTCTCAGCCAAAGCGCTGACAGCTCTACCAACAGACCTGCGGTTCATACCTATCATCTTGGCGTAATAACTATAAGCATCATGCGAACTAAAGGTTTCATAGCGATAGCGCTCAACCACCGCCCACAGCACAAGCGTTTCTACCGGGCTAATATCCGTTCTCCCTGCGCGCGCCCTAAACCACGCCCACAGATGCGTTCTGAGTTTCTTCCAATCCCTAAAATCATTAACGAATCTTACATGCACAAACGCTGAATGTTCCTCGTTCTCTGGCACTCCGTTAACAATCCACCAATATTGATCTTGCTCTCTCAATGTAGCGTTTCTCCCTCGCTCTCGCTTGCGCCTTCGCTCTCGCTCTCGCACACGCTCTCTTCATCTACGACTGCCTCTAATGTTCCTAGCAGAGTCACTCCCAGGTATTCGGCTTGCGCCTGTGCGCTAGCGAAATCTTTTGCATAGATCTTAGGGCCATCGTATTTAACTCCGTCCCACTCAAACTCAGTAATAAATATTTTCATGCTCTCTCCTTGTGTGAGAAAAATGCGCCAAGCATTTTCTCTCACTCTTATTATGTTATGTAGGGATATATGACACTCTACGCCACCTCTTTGGTACTGTACGCCACCTCATGGGTACTCTACGCCACATCTCCTGTTAATAATTCTCCTTGGCAAACGCTATTTGATGAATGATCTTTTCAATCGAATTCATTTCTTTTTGTTCATCTCTGGTTAATTTTGATGCCTTTTCTTTATCCACCAACAACTTACCTTTATCTGCGAGTGCATCAATTAGCAGTTGTTTTTCCTGGCTTGTTAGTATTAGTTTTATCGCCATAGTTATACCTCATTACCCCAAACGTCCCAACCAGGTGTTTTATCTCTTGCAAAGAGTTCTATTCTTGGCTCATAACTCATTGTTTCAATCATCTGTCTTGCCTCTATTGGTTTTTGTGAATGTTTCCTTTTTGGACTAACCAACAAACTACTAACATTTCTTCTGATAGGTTTTAGATTGCCCTTTACACCAAATAAACACAATTCATGTTGCCCTCTAAAATAATATCCAATACCAAAACTATCTTTAGCCCAAACAAAATTAGTGACATATCTAAAACCCCATGACTCCATAACCTCAATACCGTCTTTTAAAAAATTATTAGTTACCCATAAATAAAGCCAACAATTATCATCTGCAATATCTTTTACAGGCATATCAACAATATCTTTTGTTTTCATAAGGTTGTAATGCCTATCAGCACCCCTTTTAATCTTTCCACCCCCTTGCTCATTCCAAGGTGGATCAGCATAAATGGTTTTATATTTTTTGTTTGGTAGATTTATCTCCATTTTTTTTCTCTCCTTTTCTTTTGTTAAAAATTCTATCGAAGTTCTCATCAAACTTAGATTTATCCATTGGTCTTTGTTTATCACCTTTTCCTGTCATTGTTTCTCCTTCTCAGCTTTGGCTAATTCTTCCTTACAATCCTTTAACCTTTCCTTTATTAGATCGTTTAATCTTTGTATCCAATCTAACTCTTTGTTTATTTTTTCTAGTTTATCCATAGTTTTACTCCCTTTAATCGTGACAAAAACAGGTCATTTGGTCATCATCGTTGAACAAAGTCTGTTGTTGTTTACTTAAATCTAATAACTGTATGTAGTTTGGTCGGTCTTTTCTGAATGTTGCACCTACTTGTTTTTCTTTTTCGATCCACCAATCTGCCATATGTGGCCTTTCTTTTAGAATCGAGATTGTGGTGTCCATGCCTTTTAAGAAACATAAATCACAGTTTCCAGCAGGTGTTTTGCCATAAGCATTAGTTAAATTTAGATCAAAGTTCTGTTTACTCCAAAAATCTGTAACATCTTGAACTGTATGTTTAGCCTCTGCCATTGGTAGTACGTTGTCCCAGGGTTCGTAATTAGATGCTCTCATAGCGCTTGCTACTCTTCTTGGCTCGTCATAACGCAACCCAATCACGTTGTACCAATCCTTATAACCAGATATGTTTTTCATAAACCTTTTCATAACATTAATCTTTAGCTCACTTGTGCAAAACCTTGTAACCGGGTTTGGTAAGTATGGTCGTTTTCTTAATAATTCATCAAAAGGTTCTCCGTTACGACTTGCTGTTTCGTAAGTTACGATCTTGGTTCTCCATATTGGCCTTTCTTCTGCAATCTCTAACTCCAACCAATTAATAGGTACGTCCCATTTTTCTGATACTTCATGCACAAAGTCTAAAGTTTCAGGTGCTTCTTTACCTGTATTAGCAAATACAACATGAATATCTTCAGGTAACTTGCCATTAAATGCTTTTAAAATGTTCCAAAGCATAAAGCCAGATGTTCTACCACCACTAAAACTAATCAATGCAGGACTTGGTATTTTGTATGGATTGCTCATAAATTAATCAAGTATATCGTTTTTAAAAGCCTTTTAAATCAAAGGCACTATCTACATAAGGTTCTAACACAGCATCTCGTCTAAACAATGTCTTGACAGACATATCGACTTCACCTGAGTTAGCCTTCACCACACCCCCTCGCACCACGCGCAATCTGTCGTACTCCACTCCGTTTTCCAGACAAATGCGCTCTGCTTCTGACTCATCGCCAAGCCATAGGCCTAAACACAGCCTATGACCATCCACGATGCCAGTTGCGCCTCGGAAACTTTCACGCGCTGCCAAAGCAGAATCTTCGCCACTAAGGGCTTGTTTCCGCATATGATGGATCGACAACACGCTACAGTTCATGCGCGAGGAGATCGAGGCGCAGAGCTGACAATATAATTGTGCGGCTTCATTTGAACTACTTATCGGTGCGGCAGCCACCGCAGATAAGGTATCAATGCACACAAACTCTAAATTCTTGATGCCTTCTAACTCTTCAATGAGTTCATAGGCTTGTTCTGTAATATTTAACCCAGACGAATCTTCTCTAATAAGTGTCATAGGTTTAGGGGTATCAGGAATGGTATAAGCAAAAACGTCATACTTTGTGTCATACCTTTTACCATGAGGATCAAGCGCTTGCAATCGTCTGGCTATTTCGCCCTGATCGTCCTCGGCTGAGATATAAACTGCATTGCCTTGAGCTTTAACAGGTTGTCCCAACCACTCGCCCTCGCCTTGTGCTACCTTGAGTGCGAGATCTAAAGCCAACATCGACTTACCGACACCGCCAATGGCTGCGAGTAGGCTTGGCTTATTCTTTTCTAACAGTCGGTCAACCAACCAAACTCTAGGCGGTGGATCACCAACAATGTTTCTAATGGCATACCGGGTTATTCCAAACCCTTGTTCTAATATCTCTTGTTTAACCTTTTCCAAACCATGTTCAGCAAACATGTCGTTGTAATCGCCTGTAAGGCTCGGTATGCGCATGAAACAATTATAGATACCAGAGCATATGTCTTGTGCTTTACGCTGTCCTACGCCATGAGAATCGTTGTCAAAGCATATATACATCTTAGCATCAGTTTTCTTGCGTAAATTATTAACTGCATCCATACCAAAGTTAGCAGAGAATACACAGGCCACAGGGATGCGTGTTGCTTCCCAAATGGTGCTTGCAGTTGCGTAACCTTCACAGATTGCAAGTTCTTGTACGCTTCTTAACGAGTTAAAATCTGTACCAATCAAGAACACATTACCCTTGATTTCTCCACCCCCAGCGAATCTTTTACCCCCTTTTTTGTTGATGTACTGTAGAGAACGAATGTTGCCTGTAGTATCATATACACCGACTACAAGATTTCCCTTTTGGTCAACTTTTAAACCATAATTTTTAACTTTTTTACTTGTAAGGTACTCATGCTCCGTAATATTTTCAAAAGAACCGAAGAGAAGTTTTATCTCTTTAGCCACTTCTTCATGCCTCTCTTTTTCAGCTTTGTCACGCCTCTCATGAGCCTCAAGCATTTGTTTCTTTAATTCTTGGTTCTGCTTGGGTGTTAAAGTATTGGTGTTGATAGAACTCCATTTACCTTCAAAGCCTGACTTCCAATTACCAAAGACAGCAAAGTAATTACCTTTGAGTTCATTAATACAATACCAACCTGATCGCTGATTGGATCTATCAGCCTTCGCGCCTGCGCCCTCTGCGACTCTTACTCTCACCAACTGCCCAGACGTATCTAAATAATCCACCAATAAACCATGATTACGCATCTCGTTAATGAGTTCGTTTAAATCTTTACCTTGTTTGTAGATGTTGTCCTGATCGACAACGATGCCTTCCTCTCCAAAAAATCTAGTCAGATCCATTTTGAATTACTCTCTCTATTCTCCCACTACGCGCTTGCTCATTCGCCCAAGTCATGTAGTTGTTTACTATAGCACTAAAGAGTAACTCTCGATCCTTTCTTTCCCATTCGTGCATAACGTAACTCCCATTACTCTTTGCTATGTCTAAATAGGTTTGTTTAGATTGTTTGATAGTGTAGTCAATGCCATCTTCACAAGCTACAGCTATTCTTTTTAATTGTTTACCCTCGCGCACTTTCTCCATGTGTTCTATACAACATGCTCCATAAATTTTATTCTCTTGAACCACCATGTATGGCCCTGACGGAATGTAGCAATAGCCACATAACGCAGGGCGCATCTTTAGGGGATTAAAATGGTATTTCGTCTGTTTCACTAGACTCTTCTTTTGGTGCTTCTTTCTTAGCAACCTTTGGAGTTTCTGTTATTTGCTCCGCAGGTTTCCATGAATTACCAAATTTAGAATCTGTTTCAGGATAACCATTTTCGTTAAGTACCACAGAACAGCTTACGCTTGTTCCTTTAAGATCATCGGTATCTTTGATACCACCATCAATGCCAGCAGCTTTAGCTAGCTTGGTCATTTCCTCTGCACCCATCTTCACATACTTTGGATCATCATGTCCGACTGTAATAGTGTGTGGGACAAAGTGTCCTGTACCTTGAATCTTAAAGTTAAGTTGCATACCCAACCATCCATTCTTTCCACTCTTGAGTTCCTCATTAGTTGAGTTGTACTCAAGATTATATCTACCGGGTTTAAGTTCAGGCTTTGATTCCTCAACCTCAACACCATCAAAAAAGTTTGTAATATCCATAATTTACCCTTACTTTTTAAAATTAACCTGGATCATAAGAATCATAGTCAGATAAATATTTAACTAGATCCTTACAATCCGCCTCTAAAGAAATAAGCCAATGTAGACCATCAACAGGTAAAGAATTGTCCTCTGGGTTGATTGAATCAATTTCATTATTCAAAGCATCTCTGCATAACTCTAAGGTTTTCTTTACTCTGTCAACTTCTCTAAATTGACTCACTTCAGCATCTCCTCTCGAATAGAGTTCCATTCAAAAGGCATTTCACTCGGTAGGCCATATCTGTTTTTAGCTTGAAAACCAGGCGCTTCCTGAGTAAAAATCTTTCTATCTCCAGCAACAGTTCTTGTGGACATTGATCCACTCTTGCCTTTGACTTGTACTGTACCAATCTTATAGTTCGCAAAGAAAACACAATCAGCATGTTCAATAACAAGGTCTGCTGCTTTTCTATACAACTTAATTTGGTGTTTATCATGCGGATCATTGGTTGGATCTTCGATGCGCTTAATCTCATTATGAGCAATCTGCAAGATTGTCATATTCTTTTCATCTCTTAATTGGTTTAAAAGATTTAGATATTCCTTCCACATCTTTAATGTGGCTGCGTATCCCTTACCAAATGAAGGCTGAGATATATCTTGCCAACCATTCTCTTCACACACATGATCGTTAATTAGTTTCTCAAGCCAATCTAAGCTATCAACTGCAACTGTACGATACTCATGATCCTCTTCTAAAAGAGATTTCATATTACTCATAAATTCATTGTAAGTTTTAGCTACAGGAAAATGCGCACATTCGATTTTACCAATACCATCTTCACATTGAACAATGACTGTTCCTGTCATGGTTGATGCAAAGGTTGTCTTACCGATTCCGCCCGGACCATACAATACAAGTATGGGTGGCTTCATTTTTGCTTTTTGAATTATTGCAGCTAAACTCATTTTGCCACCTCAACTTTTTTATCGTCACCCTCTAATGCAGCATCCAATTGTGCAGCAAGATTGTTAGAATCTCTTTCAAGACTTCTCAAATCTTGTGTCAAGTGTATTGCTTGTTGATACAATTCAGAATTTCTTTTGTATTGTATCGAACGATTTACACTAGATAATTCATTCGCCAAAGGCATAGTTTTTTCATCTAAGTCAGTTTCAAAAACTTCTCTTGTTGAGCCATCCTCTCTATTAATAGTAAAGATAGGCTCTGCTTTTTTATCAGTCATAATTACTCTCCAGAGTTGCGTTTATATTCATCACAATATGATTTGGCTTTACAAAATTTACATTGCTTACCAAACGCATATCGTGGGTTTTCTTCAAAACAAGCATCTATCGCTTCTTTTAAATCTGTAAAACCCCAATTCACCAAATTGGGAGCTGAGATTTCAAATGTCTTAATAGGGTTCTTAACCCTTGGTTGAACGATTGTAAGTTCTACAGTTATGTCCGGGTTGCTTTGTCCGTATCTTGTTAATGCACCCAAACCATAAATCATTAGCTGTTTGTTCTTTACAGCCTCAACAGGCCATTTGCCTGATTTTAAATCTATAACACATATCCGATCTTCAGCTATTAAGATACAGTCAGCAGTACCATAACACTTATCAGATATCTCATTAATAAATAACTTTTCCTCAATGATTCTAGTTGCATTTAATTCTTTTTCTCTTTTTAAAATGTAATCAACATACATTTCAGCGCAATCAACCATTGCATCGTCAACCTCTATTTCAAAGTCCTCAACGACTTCGGTACGACCAAGCCAATACTCACGCAGTCCTACATCTATGAGTCTGCCTTTTAAAAGCATTTCAGTCATGGAGTGAATAAGTGTACCTGTCGCGGCAGGCAAACTTGTTTCGTATGGTTTGTCTGCGTTCTCCTTAATGTAAGCAGAACACCCAAACCAACTTTCTGCTGCGGATGCGCTAGCTGGTGCGTGTATCATTATAGAGAACCCTTGAGCCTTGCTCGAATCTTTCAATATCTTCGATATCGTATAGGATCTTACCCTCTATCTTGTAATAGGCAGGGCCTATCTGCTTACCGCGCCAATTCTCTAATGTTCTGGAGCTTCTACCCCAACGATCAGCGAGTTCTTTGGTATCTATGAATTTTCTTTCGTTCATGATTGTTCCCTTATTGATTTGTTTCTTGTCGAATATACTAAATTACACTATCATATGCAAATAATATTTAACTGGAGATGATATGAGTATAGATGATGTGAGTGCGAGAGAGTGGGATGAAGCAATCGGTGGTTTAGCTACCAACAGACAAGTAGGTGGCGATCATTATAGAAAGCTCAAAATCACTCCTACGGACTATGTTTATGCTAACAACTTGTCTTGGAATCTTGGTAATGTTGTTAAGTACGTTACCAGGAATAAGGACGATAGAGTCAAAGACTTGTTGAAAGCCAAGCACTATATCGACTTAGAACTTGAGATGGTGCATGGTGTTGATAGTGAGGGTAACAGTATTGGGCCTTACACCATTGAAACTAAGGTCTAGGAGTATGGATATGAACTTTGCAGACTTTGATGATCCTGTAAAAAACGAATGTGAAGGTAAAAAGCCTATTCATTTGGACAGAGATTTGATGAAAGATTTTGTAATGTTTTGTCGTGCAAACGAGAAAGATCCTCAACGTGTAGCTGAATACCTAATTAAATTAGGTATTCATACACCGAATGAGAATCGTGTTTGTATTGATATAGGTAACTTATAGATCTCTTTCTATAATACTTTCTATGTGCTGACCAACCACCTGCGCATTAGCTATCGCTTGGTCTTGATGAATATGAGCATATCTTTGAGTAGTCGCTACATCTTTGTGGCCTAACAAGTTACCTACGTCTGATAAATTAATCTTTTGTAAAGACCAACTAGCATAAGAGTGTCTTATGTCATGCAGTCTTGCATCCGCACACCCCACGCGCTTGCGCACCACATCCCATGCATACCTGGGCGATTGGATGCCAATGATGTACTCGCTGTATCTATCGCATCGCTCAAGAATCTTGCGTACACCCGGCGTAATGTGAATGATGCGATCCTCACCAAGTTTATCGGTCTTATGCTCTTTAATAATCAACACATCGCCTTTGATGTCTGACCATTTAGCTTTCGCTATCTCACTCACTCGCGCACCTGTTAAGAGCAATAACCAGATAAAATTACATGCTTGCGTATAGCGTTTGTTCTCTCCTAGTACATCTAACTCTTCAGTTATTGCAATTAACTCATCATTCGTGAGATAGCGTTTGCGTTTGACTTCTCTGTTTTTATGAATATGCAAAGCAGGATTGTTGTCAACCAAACTAAGTGTAATCGCTAAATTAAACATAGCCTTGAGGATAGAGAGGCACTTATTTGACGTATAGGGGGAACGATCAGTTATATCAAACAATAATGATGCAATATCACCACGAATGATATCTGATACCTCTCTATCTCCAAGAACTTTTCTTATGTCGTTGTCATAAAACTGTTGGGTACGTTTGATGCTTTTAACACCACGTCTTTGCATATCTTTAATGTAGGCCCTAAATAAATCATTGAGTTTCATCTTACAGCTCCATGTTTTTTAAGATGTGCGTAATCACTTCGATTGTCCAACCATTGCCTAACATCTTATATCTTTGTGTGTTGGATACATGATTGGTGTAGTTATCTGGCACAGTCTGTAAGCGTTCACACTCTAAGGGCGTGAGCTTGCGCCAATAAACCTCTTGAGTGTCATTCTTAGTCAGACTTATTTTATGATCGTTATTTAAAGCAGGAGTTACTGTACCGACTTTACCATCATCTCTTGGTTGCAATTCTTTGGCTCTAAAAGGTGTATGATCTTTACCTGTCTTTTGCCTATTCTCTTTACGAGCCTTCTTAGCTTCTTCTGTTCTAACTTCTCTGTAGGATTGAACGACAAAACTATCTTTTTGCACAGTTGTTATTGCATTAGCTTTTTCATCCTTTCTTAATTCAAGTTTTTGACTTGTCGATCCATCCTCGTTGTATCTGCCACGCCACGCGCCTGAAACAACCTTTGGTTCTCTATTACCGCCTTGACAAGTATTGACTGTTGGCGATTTACCATCAGGTGAATACACACGCTTTAATATATCGTGACCATTAACATCAACTGCTGTGCCTATGTGTTCAGGTTTACTGCTTGTTTCTATTAATTGATCTGCATTAGATGCTGTTAGTGTTGGTGACTTACCATGATCTCCATAAACTCTTTGTGTGCTTTCATAAACGCCATCTCTATATTCAAATTCCATAATTTGTTTATCAAATGTATCGTTAGAGATAGATAAAACTTCTTTTAATTTAAACCAAATATCATCGCTTGGGATTGCAAAACTTTTATCAGTTCTAAACCAATGCTCAACTTTAGTTATTGGTAAATTAATTTCTTCTGCAATCAACTTATTTGTTTTTTTTGCATCAGCTTTGCTTTGTCTTAACAAATTTTGTAAGGCTTTTATGTCAACCTCATGTTTTCTTACTTTAACTTGTTCAACATTCATTCCCACCCTGATAGGTTTTTGCGGAACTAAAGTCATGCCATTGTTACCTGCGCCTTTATACATACTCGCTGTCATACATAATGATTTTTCATCTAAATTTCTTCTATGTTTACGATTGCGTTCTGTATCTTTAGTAGGCTTATGTTTATCACCTACATAACCATTAGCGTAACCATGTGTTCCTGCGCAAATTGTTCCTGATTTTTTATTTGCATCATGGATCGTATTTGCTTGACTTTTATAATTTGGATTTAATTGATTACCACCTTGATAATTTTCTTGTAGGTTACTACCAACATAATGCTCTGATCCAACTTGATCTTCCAATATATCTCTTAACACAATTCCCCTCTCTTCAGGTTGGGTTATATTAGGTATGTTAGTCCAATAATATCTCTGCCGGGATTGTGCTGATACCAATGAACTATTAATAAAGATAGGCTCAATACCAAAAGGTAATTCAGGATAACAAGCTGATACTTGTTCTGAGATAACTTGTAAGTATTCTTTTTTCATCTTGACATTTTCTAGCAAGAAATACTTAGGCTTGATTTCTTTTAATAAACGAATGAACTCAAAGAAGAGAGCTGATCTTGGATCATCAAAAGCAAGTTGTTTACCTGCAAAACTAAATCCCTGGCATGGTGATCCTGCTAACATCAAGTCAACATCTTTAAAATCATTTGGATCTAAATTACAAACATCTCCAACTTGTATGGTTTTTGGAAAGTTTGCTTGAGTTACTTGCATAGCGTATTTATCTATTTCGCTTGCATAATAGGTGTCAACTTTAATACCAAGGCGATTGAGCGCTAGTTGTCCGCAACTCATACCATCAAATAAACTTAATACTTTCATCGTTCCCTCATGTGTATATAAGCGTAGATTAGTGTATGTCAGATAATATGTCAATAATGTTTTTTATCGCATCATTGTTCTTCATATGCTCATCATCAATAGTGAGTTGATTTTGTTGCATTGGTTTTACAAAAACTATGTTGCGATATTTAAGAGAAACCAAAGCGAATATATCTATGGCTTGGTCTTTGTAAAATCTATCTTTGGTGTGCGCGCCTCTGCGCATGTCGAATCGCCAATTAACTCTGCCTGTGTTGATCTTGGATGCGGTTTTGACTTGAACTTTATACAGCCGGGCTTCGTGTTCAAAGACTATATCTGCTTCTGAACCATGCGGAACAATAAGGACTGTATCAGATATTTGAGAGAGGAGTGCTGCTGTGAGATATTCACCTGATCGACCAACTCGTTCTGTGGCCCTTGGCATTTCTGATGTTAATTATTCTTAGTCAAACTATCCAATAATTCTTGTGTTGTAAATGATCCTAATTGTCCTGATACATAAGGAACAGATTGTTGCGCACCAAGACTTGCAAGATTAATTCCTTCTCGTAAGGCTATGTTTGAAAGAGGATTTTGCAAAGCAGCTAAATATCCAGCAATACCCATGCCTACTGGTGTTAGTGTTCCTGTCCCTGCGCCTACTCCTGCTCCACCACCTAAAAGCCCATAACCTAAAATACTTCTTGGTACAGTCCCACTTTCTGGTAATGTTCTTCCTAAAACCTCTTGACCTAATTCAGCATATTCTTGTAGAGGTGCTTCTCCTCTTTTAAATTGCACCTTAGATCTAGTTTTATCGGCTTGCTTTATAGCTGCTCTTAATTGAGCAGGTGTATATAATTCATCCGCAGACTTAGTAACTGCTTCACCTAAAGTTTGTACTTGTTGATATGCAGTATCTACTCTTTTAAGTTTTCCTATATTTAGAGTATTACCTTCTATAACATTTCTTACTTGTTTTAAAACTTCTGCTTCGTCTAATATATCTACATTATCTGATTTTGATTTAGTGGTTATATCTCTTTTAATTTTTTGTAAAAGTTTTTGTACGTCTTGACCTTTTAAGTTTGTTCTATTTTGATATGGCGTTAAATATCTTTTAATCAAAGCATTTCTTTGTGCTTGTGTTAAATCTGAACTGTTAATTACATTCAGCGATTCACCGCGCACAGTTTTAATATTTGAAATTTTTAAATCTTTAACCACATCATCGTATTTATTACTAAGTTGTTTTTGCACATCTTTATAAAGTTTATTAACAGGTAATGATTTATCTACTTTAACACCCTTAATTCCTTGCACAGCTTTTTCAAAACCCCTGATATTAAAAGACTCTTGACCTTTTCTAAGTGCTTTTGTAACACCTGTTCCAGGTACACTTGAGAGAGCCTCTTCAGCGATTCTTAAACCACCACCAATAAGGCTTCCTTCGTCCCCGCCCATAGCTTGACCTGGTGTGAGCGGTACTTTTTCTTTTAATAATTCCCTTGCTTTTGGTGTCACTCTTGGCAAAACTGCTTGGCCTACAGACGATCCTGCAACACCCAAACCAGCGCCTGCAACACCACCAATACCTCTTTCCATAAGACCTTCTTTTGTTCTTATATCACCTTCGCCAGTCCCAACCCCATAAAGACCAGATTGAACTGCTGCTGTAGTTTTTGGAGCTTGTTTTATTGCTTGTGACAAAGCAGATCTTCCTAAACCAGCAACACCTGTTAATAAGCCACCAGCTAGTTCAGAGCCATAAGCTGCAACAGGTTGTTCTTCTCTAAATTTTTGTATATCAGACCTAACATCTTTTATAATTTCTTCGTAGTCTTTATCACTAAGAATTGATCTTACATAAGCCTCTGCCTCGTCACCAAAACCAAAACCTAATCCTTGTCCAAGTATAGCTCTAGCGTAATCTTTGATTCCGCCTGTTTCTTTTTTCTTTATTTTGCTTATGCCCGGCTCGTAACTCATGACCTTTAAATGATATCCTCTTTTCTAAATACTTCTAATTTACCATTATAAATAATGATATCCCCATCTTTTAGACTGCCTTTTTTGTAAGCATCTTCTACGTCTTGTCCTTCTTGAAAGTTTTGATAAATAGTTGGTAGCTGACCTTTTTCTTCAAGCTCTAATAAATAATCATCAAAACCGAAAACACTATTATTTTTTTGAATATATTTTTCTTTTAAAGTTTTAAGTTTTTTATCACGCTCTGCTGTTTGCAACCAACTACCCATAAGTATTAAGTTACCTTCGGTTGTTTTACCAAAACTAGGAGCAGCCATTTCAAATGTTCTTGCTTCAAAATCTGAAGTAGAACCTGATCCTTTTTCTCTCATTCTTGGTATTAAAAATTTAAAAGTTGAGTTTACAAATTCTTGCTCACCCAATCTATCATCAACTGTTATACCAGCAGAATTAAATACTTGCTTATATGGTAAAAGCACTTCTTGAAAATAACCTGTTTCAACATCTCCACTCAGTAATAAATCTTTTGCAAGTGAAACCTTGTCTATAAGAGGTTTTTGTTGTGCTATTAAATCTGAATCATCTTCGAGTTGTTTTAAACTGTATTCAATAACCTTTTGATTATTTCCTAAATTAATTGTTGTACCGCCTTTTGCAATTTCTAATGCCTCTCTATAACTAATATTAGGATCTTTACTCATGATAAATTGAACATTTTGTATTAGAGATGTTGTTTTTGGAACTTCTTCTCTAGCTTCCAGTCTAGCTTGCGCTCTACCTACAATATCCCTTCCTGCAAAAGCATCGGATAATCTGGCTGCAAGTTCTCGCATGCCTTGTTGTTGGGCCATGCTTCGTTGTTGGTTATAAATATTTAATTCTTCAGGAGATAGCTGTTGTAATTGATCTTGTGTCAATAATTCGCCTTCATCGTCACCAAAGCCACCAAGCCTTGATATAAAGTTTCCACCGCTAGTTTTTAATTGTCCAAAACTCATAAAGACCTCTAACTAAATATGCCTGCGATAGTTCCTAAGATATCGCCTGCGCCTGTTTTTTTCTTTTCTCTTTGACTCATTAAAGCAGGTACACCACTTAGTGCTTGCGTGAGCGCGCCTAATTGTTGTTGTCCATAACCTTGCGCTCTTATAAACTCGTTGTAAGCCTGATCCATAGCTCTTTGTTGTAGAGCTTGTTGTTGACCACCAATACCACCAAGTAAGCCTAAACCTCTGTATTGATCTTCTAACTGTCCACCAAGCAATCCTGCTTGGAATTGTCTAGTTCTAAGATCAAGTTCAGGTTGCATCAAGGCTGCTCTGCCAGCTATGTCTAGTTCTGCCATGCCTGTTTGTTGAGCTAATCTTGCTTGCTCTAATGCTCTTTGTTGTGCTTGTTCTGCACCTAAAAGCCCGGCTTGTTGCTGTAATTGTGCTTGTTGTAAGGCTCTTTGAGATGTAATGTCTTGCCCGGCAAGACCTGCTTGTTGCGCTAATTGAGCCTGTTGTAAGGCACGTTGTTGTTGTTGTTCAGCTCCGAACAAACCAAGTTGTTGTTGTCTAGCTAGATCAGCCTGCGCTGCTTGTTGTGCTTGGCTAAATCCTCTTTCTCTTTGCCCGGCAATAGTTCTAGCCATTTGTTCAATAAATGGCCTTTGTGATTCTTGCTCTAATAATGCAGATCTTGAACCGCCAAAAGCACCTGCGCCAATAGCTCTTGATTGTGACATACCTCTAGCAATATCGGCTTGCCTTTGTATGTCAGCCATTGTTTGATCGATAACTTGTTGTTGATAAGGAGATTGATAAGCGCCAATATCTACATCTAGTAAACCTCTAAATTGCGGAGCTTGAACATCTCCTATTTGCGCACCACCAAATACAGGAACTTCTTGTATTTGCGCTGCTGTTGGTGTTGCTACAGGACTTATCTGCGCTGTTGTGCCTGTAACCGGGGTTATGGTTGGTGCTTGCATAGTCGCTAATTCTTGTATGCCTGCTCTTGGATCATAGCCCATTGAGGACTCAAATAATCCCCTTGTAGCTTGCATTTGTCTTAACTGATCTGGATTAAACCCGGCTACTTGTGCGCCTGTATATGGTATGAATGGTTGTTGTGCAATAGATTTTCCTGCTTGGAAAACATCTTCGTACATTTGTTGTTGCCAAGCTGGTACTTCAGTTTTTGATGTAGTTGATCCTTTACTCATAGTTCTTTTCTAATTAAATATTCTGGCTCAAAGCCTAAATGTTTTAGTTTTCTTAACCATCCTTTTCGACCACCGCCATATAATCTTTTACATCCTGCGGCTTTTGCAAATGCCTCTATAGATGGCAACATTTCTTCTAATTCTTTGTAATCTCCACCACAAAATAACAAGTTTAATGCTGTATTCTGTGGGAATACTACAAATTCTGTAACCATTGCAGACCTCTCTGCGGGCCACAAATGGAACAATCCATGCCTTATTTTATCTTCAATATCGTCTAATGTATAGGAATCTTGGTGTTTGATAGCCTTTGCAATCCAATGTTTACAGCGATTCCATTCAATCTCCCAAGCATCTTTCTTGGGAAACTCAACAATATTAGTCGCCTTTTCCATATTCAATAATACTTAAAACCAAGTGTATGTTTGCATGGTTCACTTGTGCCTTTATTATTTCGCCTTGTTGGATAATGATTCCTGCGTTGGTTTGTAACTCTTCGGTAGCGTGTGCTGATATGTTGTGTTGCTTATAAATAAAAAACTCATTAGAGCTAGTATCAGTAATTGATACATCTAAATTAGTTTGTTGATTACCATGATCGCAAGCTAAAAAACTTTGAACAATCGCAAAGTCAAAGTCACCACCGCTAGGTGCTGTGTATATGGTTTGCTGTGTGGTAGCTGCAAAAGCATATTTAACATTGATAGCACGTTGTATGTACTGTCGTTGTGAGGATAAATCCATTATCTTCTGCCTCTATTTTTTACATCTAAGCGTATATCACCGACTTGGAAGTCTTGAGTTGTGCTTCCTGTAACTGTCATTTCTACTTGTCTTGCGGTGAATCTAGCATCGGTATAGCCATCACTTTCAAAGGTAAATGATCCAAAGTCTTGTTCTGCGCCAAGTGGATTAAATCGACCTTTGAAACTAAGGGTTACACCAGGTAAGGTGTTAGCTTCTTCGTCTGGAAGGATTTGATTGCATTGTACTAATCTATCGCCTTGACCAATTTGTATTGGCCCTGAAGTACAAAAAGGTGATCTACCATTAAGATCAGGTGAATTACCAAGTAAAGTTGATTCGTGTTCGTAAACAAATCCGCTTGAATCAGCAGAGATAGGATAATTAAACACGCCTTGGTCGATCCAACATCCTCTATCAAGTTCACCGATTGACCATACATTTTGTGCATAGTTCCAAATCACATATTTATTCGGTGCGTATTGTGTATCACCGCTTGGGAATCCCCACCATATCTCATTGAAGTTTGAGTTATGTCCACCCCAACAAGCACCTTTGCCTGGTACGTTGAGATTATCAAAAACATAATCATGCACATCGCAAGGTATTTCTCTAACTGTACCATCATAGATATAGAAAGCATTTTCACCCATCCATGCAAGAAAATTACCTGTAGGCACAATCACTCTTCTGCCTACTGCTTTACAGTTTGTACCTGCATCGGCAATACCATAAACAAAAGGTGAGCCAGAATAAAACATTCTGTTAATCCCTGTATCACTAAAAATGATAATGTCAGACCTAAACTTAACAGCGTATAAAGCTCTACCACCTGTAGGGATTTGTAAATCACCTGCGGTGTTGGTTGCTTTAGATGTCCAAGTATTACGATCTTCTCTCGTTGACCATGCTACTTTTCTTGGATCACTTGCTGAACCAATCGCAACTAAATGTCTTTCATTGGTAACAATGGTTGCTTGGTTGCCTACGGGTGCGTTAGTGACTGCGGTTGCTATCGTATCAGGTGTACCACCTGAATTTGGCGACCATTCATAAATCTTGCCATCGCCTGAGAAACAAAAAACTAAATCTTCACCCCAATTACTGAATGAGAAATGGCCTGTTTTTAAAGGTAGTCCAGATTGACTTCTAGCATCGCCATAATCTTCTGAACCATAAGTATATGCACCAAATCCTAAAGGATCGTTACTTGCATCATTAACAAAGCCTGAAGGTGTAATATCTGTCCATGTATTGTCATATAAGACATAGACTTTTTCTCTAGTACCAACTGCTAAAACAGGATCACCAGCATTATCTGAATAGGCGTACATCCCAATGGGTGCGCCTGTAAGTGCTGTGTTTCTAAGTTTCTCCCAGCCACCAATAGGTTTTAGGTAGCCATTTTCAAAGCGAACTAAATCCCCGTCAACCCAACGGCCTTTGTTGCCATAGTCAGTTCCGTTTTTGACTATGCCTGCG